>OIYR01000076.1_pt1 | contig 57220 bp, 53 predicted proteins | sample 1588221 | NCBI WGS metagenome assembly OIYR01 (sample SAMN03283292) | human gut metagenome | biome: human-associated habitat; material: feces | host: Homo sapiens | place: Peru | collected 2012
TGAGTGGAACAGTCAGCTTGGCCAGTCAAGAATTCATTTTGAATGCACGCACATTGAAAAAAGCATGAGGAATACAGTTCTTGCATTTGTTTACAACGTAATTCCGCCGGAGCAAAAAGAAATTCATCAGGCAATTGAGCAGGCTTCTTTGGAAGAAAATCAAACTCAGGAAGAAAACAGCGCAGATAAAAATATTCAGCAAGAAAATTCAAGCCATTAGTTTTTGAGGCGGCCGGAATGTATAGAAATTTTTCTATATATTTTATATATTTATCAAAGAAGATTTGCTATGAAAAAAATTTTATTTAAACAAATATTTTTAATTGCTCTTTCAGTCTGCGGATTTTGCCATGCGCAGGAATCTTATATGTCTGATTTTTACAAAGGAAATTTGGTTGAAAAAAAACAAGTTGTTGAGTCGTCAAGTGCAGCGGGAGATTCTTCAATTGCAATCGCAGCTCTTGACTTTTCAATTTCTGCTTATGACGCTCTTAGCTCGGATACTGATTTTATAAACCTTGTGGAAACTTCTGTAAAATCGCTTACAGCAGGAAACAGCAAAGGCAAGGAAAAAATCATCGCTGAAAAACTTAGGATGATATTTAAAACCTTCAGCGATTCAAAAATAAAAATCGCAGTGATTGACGCATTTTCTGTTTTTCAGTCACCGGAAAATCTTTATCTTGTAAACGACTTTTTCTACAGCAAAATGCAAAAATCGCAGGAAATGGACGAAGCTCTTTTAAAGGCAGTTCTTTTTATGGGCACCTACGGAAATTCCGCGTCGTTCAATATGCTTTTTATTGCTGACATTCTCGATGTCTGGCCGTCTTACAGCGCAATTTTGGCTTCATCTTACGGCGGACTTGCAAACGAAAGCGAGAAGGAAATTCTTCAGTTTTTGTCAACTGTTCCAATTGAAAAAAAGATTCTGATTTTAAAAAGGCTTGATGAAAATCCAAAAGTTTCAAAAAAAATCTGCGGAGAATCTGCAGAAAACGCATTGTCATCAGTTATATATAATATTGAAGGAGCAAAACCTGATTTTTCAGGAAGCAAGCTGAATTTGACTCTTGTCTGCCTTCAAGTGTTTTCTGATACACAATGGACTAGAGCCGCATCTTTGATTGCTTCATGCTTTAACGGAATTAGACAAGAATATGAAAACGGAAATCTTTCCGATGAAGACTTTTCTTCTACAATAAAAAATATTGCTTCTGTTTCTTCTGCGGAAACTTCTTCATCACTTTCGTCATATCTTGATTTTCTAAACAAGCAAACTGAAAAAAATTTGCCTCCTAGTAAAGCCGTTGTGCTTTCTTTAATCAATTCTCTGGGGGACATGGGCGACAAGGCCGCTTTTGACAGCCTGCTTTATGCAACTTATCTTGATTATCCAGAGGAGGTTATAGCTGCCGCAAAAAATGCCCTTGCAAAATTAAAGTGGTAGAATTCTTAAAAGAAAATTTTCTAAGTCCGTTTGTTTTGGTAGCGGTAGTATTCTGCATTTTTATTTACTCAGGCTTTTTAAAAAGCAAAGAGCGTTTTCCATATAAAAGCCTGATTCCTTTAGAGAAAATAGAAACTGCTTCTGGCATAGTTTGCTCCAATCCTTCAAAAATTTCTTCTGGAAAATCTTACGTTGTGAAATTAAAGCTTTCCTCTGTTTCTGGAGAAATTTCAGGAGCAAAAATAAATTCACAGGCATCCGGAAAAATTTCAGTTCTTGTTCCTGCCAAAATCGTTGAATCTTTATATCCTGGAAAATTGTATTCATCTTCAAAAAATGGAGTAATCATTGAAGAAGGTGAAACTATAACTTTTTATGGTAAATTTTCAAAATCATTTTTTTCAGCAGAGAGCGCAGAGCAATTACAGCAGCCTCAGTCATTAAAACAAAAAATTTTCAGGTTCAGAGCTTTTTGCAGATTTGCATTTAAAAGACTCATGTACGGCTGGGGAAGCGCAGGAGGTTTTATTTTGGCTTTGCTTTCAGGCTCAAGAGAATACACAGACAGCTTCTTATGCGAAACTTTTAGAAATGCGGGACTTTCCCACGTTCTTGCACTAAGCGGAATGCATCTTTCTTTTTTTTCATCAATTGCAGGCGGAACTGGGAAAAAAATTCTTGGAAAAAAATTTGACTTTTGGCTTAGGCTTTTTGGAATTTTATTTTTTGTATGGTTTGCAGGACTTTCACCTTCATTGTTCCGCGCATTGCTTTGCTCTTTGATTCTGCTTTTCTGCGGAATTTTCTTTTGTGTTCAGGTAAATTTTTTCAAAGTTCTTTGCTTTGTGTTTCTGCTTCATTGCATGATTTTTCCTGACGATATTTTTTCCGCAGCGTTTATACTTTCTTATGGCGCACTTGCAGGAATCCTTCTTTTTGGAAACGCATTCAAACATATTTTTCAATCCTTTTTTCCTAAAAAAGTTTCAGATTCACTTTCTGCTTCCGCCGGTGCCCAGAGCGTGGCTTTTCCTTTAAGCCTTGCGCTTTTTAAGTCAGCAGCTCCCGGAGGTATTCTTGCTTCTGTTGCAGTTTGTCCGCTCGTAAGCATATTTTTGACTTTTTCCATGGTTGCAATTTTGTTTTCTTTTATGATACCTTTTCTTTCTCCGTTCTTTGGAGCTATAATGAATTTTCTTTATCAGATAATAAAATTGACGGCAGAACTTTTTGCGCTTTTGCCGCTTGTAGAATTTTAACTTTTTGGAGCAAACATGAATCATCCTGATTACAATTCGCCGTCTGAATTAAAAGCTTTTCTTGAGCAGAGTGGAATGGCGATGCAAAAAAAATTCGGTCAGAACTTTATGATAAACCAGTCCGCAAGAGAAAAAATATTTTCCCTTCTAGAATTGAAAAAAGACGAGCTTGTGTGGGAAATCGGTCCCGGTCTTGGCTGCATGACAGAACTGATTCTTTCAAGCGGCGCAAATCTTGAAGTCTTTGAGATCGACAGAGGTTTTATTTCTATATTAAAGCAGTTTTTTGAACAGCAGGAAAAATCAGAGCAATTTAAAATTATAGAAGGAGATGTTTTAAAAAACTGGAAAAAAGCATTCTATGAAAATCCGCAAAAGCCTGCAAAACTTTTTGGAAATCTTCCATATAATATCGCGGCGACTTTTATTGCCGACACAATCACAGAAAATGTTGTTTTTGAAAAATGCGTCTTTACAGTTCAAAAAGAAGTTGCCCAGCGGATGGCAGCAAAAAAGGGAACTGAAAATTATTCGGCATTCAGCGTTTTGTGCCAGTGGGGCTACAATGTAAAACTGGATCTTGTTCTTGGCTCAAGCAGTTTTTGGCCGCGGCCTACAGTTTCCTCTCAGGCAGTTGTTCTGACAAAAAAAGAAAATCCTTTCAGCGGAAACTCTGCGCTTTTTGTAAAAGTTGTGCACGCTCTTTTTGCCGCAAGAAGAAAAACAATTCAGAACAACATAAAGCCTCTTCTTCCGGAAAATATTTCAGCGGAAGAATTTTTTGAAAAATGCGGAATCTCCAAAACTGAACGCGCGGAAAATTTAGCAGTCGAGGATTTTATAAAAATTTCCGATATGTTGAGCCAACTCAAGCAATCTGATAAGATATAAGCAGAGGCTCAAAAATGACAGCAGAACAAATTGCAGAAAATTTTGAATCAGTTAGAAATCAAATAAAGGAAGCTGAAAAAAAATCCGGCAGAAAAGAAGGCTGCGTTAAACTTTGCGCTGTAAGCAAATTTCATCCTGCGGAAGATGTCTTGGCTGCGTTGAAAACAGGGCAGACTCTTTTTGGTGAAAACCGTGTGCAAGAATCCTTTGCAAAATTCACACAGATAAATTCAGTTTCAAAAATTAAGCCAGACCTTCACATAATCGGAAGCCTTCAGACAAACAAAGTAAAAAAGGCAGTTGAAATCGCGTCTTGCATTCAATCCGTGGACAGAGAAGAACTTTTGGCGGAAATTGAAAAACAATGCGCAAAAATTGAAAAGAAAATTGAAGTGCTCTTTGAGATTCATACTGGTGAAGATTCAAAAAGCGGCTACAAGGAAAAGTCCGTATTGCTCAAATCTGTAGAAAACTGCGCAAATGGAATTTATCCGCACATTGTTCCAAAAGGACTTATGACGATGGCTCCTTTTACTCAAGATGAAAAACTTATCCACGCATCATTTTCAAAACTAAGAAATTTAAAAGATGAACTGAACAAAAGTTTTCCTTCACTTGAAATAAACGAGCTTAGCATGGGAATGAGCGGCGACTATAAAATTGCAATCGAAGAAGGAAGCACATTGGTCCGCATAGGAACGGCATTGTTTGGAGAACGCGACTACTCTTAGCAGGATGAAAAATTTTCATTTTATTTTGATTATTTTTATTTTGTCTCTTTTTTTACCGTTGCAAGTTTTTCCGCAGTCTTCGGAAAATACAGATTCAACTCCAGAGCCATACACAGAAAACGAGTTTCCGCAGTGGTCAAAAGATTTGCGCCGGTTTGAAATTGTTTCCCTTGGAGCAGTTCCGTTTGTGGCAATCAGTGTGAATTTGGGCTACAGTGCGTATCAGTATTTTTCCGGGAACTCTTCAACTTTTGAAACACCTTTCAGCAAGGGAACTTCTTTTACGGAAGGGGAACAGATGAAAATTTTTTGCGCTTCAGTTGGCGCAGGCATGATTATTGGATTTTCAGACCTTGCGATAAATCTTGTAAAACGCCACAACGAAAAAAAACGCCAGCAGAAAATTCTTGAAAGCCACGATCAAATTATAGTTGTTCCGTTTCAAGAAAATGAAAATACAGAAAATGAGAATTTAAATTCGGAGAAATAGATGTCTTTTTTTACAAACAAGGTTCCTCCAACATACAAAGGCGAAATCCGGCTAGATAAATATATTGCGTCTCTTCCAAACGGAATGAACAGAAGCAAACTGAAAAGCGGAATTGTCTGCATTCAAGTGAACGGGAAAAAGCAAAAAATTTCGTGTCAGGTAAAGGCAAATGATATAATCGATATTCAGTGGGAAGAAAATGTTCCAGACAATATTGAGCCGGAAAATATTCCGCTTGATATTATTTATGAAGATGAAAATGTCTGCGTTGTAAACAAAAAACAGGGAATGGTAACTCATCCTGCCGCAGGAAACTGGAAAGGTACTTTGGTAAACGCGCTTTTATATCATTGGGGAAGAGAATCAATTCCAGAACTGAAGGAAGGACAGGTTTCAAAAATTCTTTCAAACCGCAGACCGGGAATTGTTCACAGGCTGGACAAAGAAACTTCCGGCATAATCATAACTGCAAAAAATCACGACACAGAAGAATTTCTTTCAGCCCAGTTTAGAAACCACAGTTCAATCGTAAAGGAATACATTGCAATCTGCATTGGCCGTCCTCAGCATCAGCACGGAATTATTCAGACAAATATAATCCGCGACCCCAAAGAAAGAAAAAGATTCAAGGCTGTAGTTGGCACGGAAGAAGGAAAGCCAGCCGAAAGCTACTACGAGTGCATAAGCTGCTACGGAGAATACTCACTGATGAAAGTTAGGATAAACACCGGAAGAACTCACCAAATACGGGTACACATGAAATACCTGAACTGTCCTATTTTAGGAGACGGAATCTATGCGCACCAAGATAAGAAATTTCCAAAGGCAACTCTCATGCTTAATGCAAGACTTTTGAAAATTAAAATTCCGGGAAAAGAAGAGCTTTCAATTTTTAAATCTCCAACACCAGAACGTTTTATAGAAGTCATGAAAGTTTTAAAACGCGACTACACAAAAGTGATTCTTCCAAAGGATAAGTAGCAGACAATGGATACAGAAAAACAGATACAGATTGCCATTGCGCCGTCAAAAGAAAATCCGTTCGTTGTTATAAAAAAGCCACGTGGACTTCCAAGCGCACCGCTTTTTGAAGGGGACGAATGCGCATTTATGCAGGCTGCAAAACTGTACCCATATCTTTTGGAAGTTTCCGGAAAAAAAGCAATAGAACACGGACTTGTGCATAGAATCGACACAGAAACAGAAGGCCTGCTTTTAATCGCCACAACACAAGAAAGTTACAACGCATTTATAAATTTTCAGCGTGAAGGGAAGTTTTTAAAAGGTTATTCCGCAAAATGCCAGAAAATCGAAAAACCGCTTGAAGGATTTCCTCCAGCTGAATTCTTGTTAGAAAACAAATCAGATAATATAAAAAAGTATACAGTTTCTTCAAGATTCAGGCCTTTTTCTTTAAAATCAGCACAAGTTAGACCAGTAACGGGCAATTCTGGAAAAGCGGCGCAGAAAAAATGCAGCGAAAAAATTTATACAACGGAAATCATTTTGGACACAGACAAGTTTTTTGCAAAATGTTCTATAAAAGAAGGCTACCGCCATCAAGTAAGAAGCCATTTGGCTTGGCTTGGCTTTCCTGTACGCGGCGACAAACTTTACAATCCGCTTTGCAGTCAAAATGAAGAAATGCAGTTCTTTGCAGATTGCTTAAAATTTCCTCATCCTTTAACTGGCAAAATTATTGAGTGCTTCTGCTGATTTTTGCAGAGTGTTTTTGCTCCAGGAACCGTTTCTTCGCGCAAACTTTACTAAAATTATTTATAATGCGTTTGCCCTGTAAAATTGAAAACACTTTTGAGACATTCCCATATCTCGCCCATAAAAAAAAGACAATTTTTTTCTGTATCTTATTGACTTAAATTAAAATGTTGTTTATATTTTTGGTTACCGATTATTCGGTAACGTAATAGGCAAGTATGGAAAAGAAGCAGAATTCAACAAGGGACAAAATCATTCAGTCAGCATTCTCTTTTTACGATATGCTTTTTTTTGAAAGAATTTCACTTTCAAAAATCGCAGCAAAAGCCGGCATTACAAAACCTGCTATTTACAAGCACTTCAAAAGCCGCGAAGACTTGGAAAACGCAATGAAGTCTTTAATTCTTAGCGATATTGCGGAAATTATAAAAGGCTGCGAAAAAGATAAAAATGAAACTTCCATACTAAAAAAAGTAATAGTTCTTCTTTGCAAGAAAAAATCATATTTCTATTTTACTCTTTCAAATTCCCTTGAGTTCAGCATTGACAACTTTTTAATTGAAATAAAAAAGCATGGCGTTTCAGATTTAAATTTGGAAAATATTTTTGACAACTACGGAAGTATTGTGGATATTGAAATTTACAAAAAAATTATTTTTGTTTCCGGCACAATGATTTTTTTTCAAGGCGCAAGAGACTTTATACTTCTTGACAAAAATCTTCAAGATTCTGATGAAAGCATTCATGAATACGCGGAAAAACTCTCAAGTTTCATTGTTTCCGGTGGACTTGGACATGACATAAAAGAAACAGATGCTCTCAGGCTTTCCCAGCTTGACATTCTCTGTAGCAAGGAAATTCAGTCTTTAAAAGCGCCTTGCAAATTTTTTACAGCCATCGGAAATGTTGTGCGCCGCGTGGGATTTTCAAAAACCACAATTGAAGAGCTTGCAAAAGAGCTTGGACTTGCAAAAAGCAGCCTGTACACAAATTTCAGTTCAAAAAAAGAAATGTTCGAAGCTCTCAAAAAAGAAGAATGCCTGAATTTGTTTCATGTCATCAAGAAGAATCTTCTTTATGCAAAAAACAGCGCTGAATGTGTTTATATTTTTATGGAAACTGAAATTGAATTTTTCCTAAAGAGAAGAGGATTGCTTTATGTATGCCGCTGGCTTTTGTTCCAAAATTCAAAGAATGATTTTAAAATCAAGTCAATGCACGAAAAAAGAGAAAAGACAATTGGCAAAGACGAGCTGCTTGACTTTACAGCTTTTATTCTCAATGCCGACATTATAACGCAGATTCCAGATTTTGGAACTCCAAAGATGAATATGCAAATTATGTTCTCATGGATTTTTCAAATGCCTATTTTTTTCTTGCTGCACAGCGAGCTTCATAATTTTCCAGAAGAATCTGTGCACGCCGCAATAAAGGACTTTTTTTATTGCATGGAAAGAGGAATTAATTTTATTGATAATAAAGAAAATAATATTTCAGGAGGAAAGAAATGATTTTCAGCAAAAAGACGTTTTTTAAGATTTCAGTCTTGCTTGCTATGTCTGGAGCATTTGTCTTTGCACAGGAATCCCAGCCGCAAAACACTGAGTCTGACAAAAAAACTGTAAACCTGACAATTTACGAAGCTGTGGATTACGCGCTCGAACACAGTCATTCGCTCAAGACTGCCGACATTGACCTTGAAATCAAGGCACGCGCAGGAAAGAACGCTTGGAATGTTTTGCTTCCGACAGTTCAGGCTACAGGAACTCTTAACAGAACTACAGATATTTCTTCAAATTTGTCGGGAACAAACACAATGATGAAGCTTCATGGACTTCCTGAAATTGAAGAGACTGATAGCATGAAATGGACAGGAATCGCAAATCTTTCTGTTGACTGGAATTTCAGCCTTGCAATGATTCAGCAGATAAGAGCTGCAAAAGCTGGGTACGAAGCTGGAAAAATCAGCTATGAGCAGAGCATTGTTGAAACAGAAGTCAATGTAAAAAAACTTTTCTACGGACTTCTCTTGCAGCAGGAAAATTTAAACTTGCAGAAAACAACTCTTGAAAATTCAAGAAAACGCATGGTTCAGGCGGAAGCAAACTTTAAAAACGGAATGGTCCCAGAGCTTTCAATGCTTCAGGCGCAGGTTACATATCAGAACAAAAGCCCGGAAGTTGCCCAGATGGAGCGTGAATTCCACCAGCAGCTTGACACTTTTGCATTTCTTTTGGGACTTCCAGTAGGAACGGACATTGTTTTGCAGGGAAGCATTGAGCCTTTTTATGTTGACTTACACTACGACACGCTTATTGAACGTTACGGAAACAACAGCCTGGACCTTCAGTCAATTGACAAGAACATTGAGCAGCTTCAGCGCAATCTTGACGCTTTGAATCTTAGCACTTACACTCCATTTTTCAATATCAGCTACGGATTTAAGCCGATGCTCACTGATTTTCTTGACGCAGACAAAGGAGGGTTTCCTACAGGCGGAGACTGGACAGATTCAGGCTCTATAAGCTTTACAATTGGCTGGAACCTTACAAACATTCTTCCGTTCTCGTCAAACAGGCAGCAGGCAAAAGACTTGCAGGCGAATCTTGACAAACTCAAGGTAAGCAGGGAAATGCTCCTTGAAAACCAGAAAATGACAGTCCGCAAATCTGTAGACACATTGATTCAGGCGCGCGAGCAGATTCAGTCCATGAACAGAAGCATAACACTTGCCCAGCGCTCTTATGACATGACAGTGCGTGCTTACCGCAACGGAACAAGAGAACTTCTTGATGTGCGCGATGCAGAAAACCAGCTTAACACTGCAAAACTCGGACTTGCAAACCAGAAGTTCAATTATATTTCAGCATTGCTTGACTTGGAAACAACTCTTAATACAAAACTCACCGGAGGAGAAAAATAAAATGAAAAAAACAAGCGCAAAACTACCTTTTATCTTGATGGCAGCGGCAATCTTGTCATCCGCATTGGTTTCCTGCAAGGGAAAATCAGAAAAAACTGCAAAGGAAGAAGAAACTGAAACAATCTACGCGGTAAACGCAGACATTGTTCAAGCCGGAAACCTTGACGACTACTTGGAATTCGGCGGAGATGTTTCTTCTGTTTCCGCAGTTGACGTCTACCCGGACGCGGCAGGAAAAATCTCTCGCATAAGAGTTTCTGTAGGAGACCTTGTAAAAAAAGACCAGATTATAGCTTATGTTGACCCGAGCCGCCCTGGAATGAACTACAGTGAAAACCCTGTAAAAGCTCCAATTTCAGGAAGAGTAACTTCATTTCCGCCAACAATCGGAACAATGGTTTCACAAAGCTATTCAATCGCAAAAATCAGCGACACAGACGAACTTCAGATAAAGGTAAATGTCGCTGAACGCTTTATAAGTAGAATCCGTGAAAACCAGACTGCTATTGTAAGTTTTGACGCATATCCTGGAGTTGAATTCAAAGCGCGCGTTTTTGAAGTTTCTCCGGTTTTGGACACAACAAGCCGCACAATGCTTGCCAAGCTCAAGGTTGAGCCAGCTGACTCAAGAATAAAGGCAGGAATGTACGCCCGTGTAAAACTCATCACTGACACAATTGAAGGAGCTGTTGTTATTCCAAATGACGCCATTGTTTACCGTGACGGCAAGCCTTACGTATTCACAGCAAAATCAGAAAGCGCGGAATCCAGCGTAAACATGGTTTCTGTAAAGGAAGGGCTTTCCGTAGACAACAAGACAGAAATTCAGGAAGGACTCAAAGAAGGAGACGTTATAATTGTAAAAGGACAGTCTCTTTTGAGCGATGGTTCCAAAGTAAAGATTCTTTCAATTTCTGGAAAAGCGGTTGAAAGCAAAACTGAAAACAAGGACTAAAATATGACATTTTCAGAAAAATGTGTAAATAAACCAGTAACAACAGTGTTGATCTTTTTTATAATGGTCGCGCTGGGAATTTTCTGTATATTCGATATGCCGGTAGATATGTATCCAGACATGGACTTACCGTATATGCTTGTTTATACAGCTTATGACGATGCAGGTCCGGAAGAAGTAGAGCAGAGCCTTACAAGAACGATGGAAAGCTCTCTTTCCGGACTTAGCGGACTTAAAAAAATGCAGTCGCAGTCGCAGTCTGGCGCAAGCATTATCTTTCTTGAGTTTGACTACGGAACAAACCTCGATACAGCGGCTATAGAAATCCGCGACAAGATTGATATTGTACGAAGCTATCTGCCTGATGACGCAGATTCTCCAATCACACTTAAGCTTGACCCTTCAATGATGCCTATTATGAACATTGTAGTTCAGGGCGACTTGACCCCGGAAGAGCTTAGAACAATCGCCGAGGACACAATCCAGCCGCGCCTTGAGCAGCTTGACGGTGTTGCCTCTGCAAATGTTATCGGAGGACGCGAGGAATCTATAAACGTTGATATTCCTAGAGACCGACTTGAAGCCTACGGACTTTCAATTTCCACAATCGCACAGATGATTGGCGCGCAGAACGTTCAAAGCTCAGGCGGAACAATCACTTCTGGCGATAAAAACTATACCATTAAAACGAGCGGAAAATATAAAAGCATAGAAGACCTCAAGAACACGGTAATCACTTACAAGCCTGATTCCCTGGACAGTTCAAGACTTGTTACAGTAAAGCTCCGCGATATTGCTGATGTTTATGACGGCTACAAAGACGAAAGCACTCTTGCTTACTTGGACGGAAAGCCTTGCGTAATGCTTATGATTCAAAAGCAGAGCGGAAAGAATTCCGTTACAGCCGCAAAGAACGTAAGAAAAGCTATTATAAAACTCAAGGCGGATCTTCCTGCTGGAGTTGAGCTTGTTGAAAGTTCAAACACAGTAGACATTATTGAGCAGACAATCAATGAAGTTGTTTCTTCTGTTGTTCAGGGCGCGCTTCTTGCTGTTGCAGTTTTGTTCATATTCCTGCGCTCTCTAAAAAGTACATTCATCATCGGACTTTCAATTCCGATTTCGGTATTTGTAACACTCATGCTCATGTACTTTAAAGGCATGACAATAAACATGATTTCCATGGCGGGACTTCTCCTTGGAATCGGTATGCTTGTAGACAACTCAATCGTTGTTCTTGAAAACATCTACGCTTACCGCCAAAGAGACGCCAAGCCAAAAGTAGCGGCAATCCTCGGAAGCCAGGAAATGGTAACTTCCATAACCGCTTCAACTTTGACATCTGTATGTGTTTTCCTTCCGATGATTCTCTTTAGAAAAAAACTTGGAATCATGGGACAGATGTTCGACAGCCTTGCTTACACAATTATTTTCTCATTGATGTGCTCGCTGATTGTTGCGATTGCCCTTGTTCCAGTTCTTTGCTCAAGCTATCTTAAAATCGACAAGATTGTTGACGAAAGAAAAAGCGGAATCGGCTACGGAATAAACCAGGCATTCAACAAATTCTTCCTGAACCTCGACAACGGATATGCAAAAGGAGTCCGCTTTGTTCTTCACCACAGAAAGACATTTATCATAGTTCTTGTATGTTGCTTTGTTCTTTCTATAATAAGCGTAAAATTCGTAGGCTTTATCTTTATGCCGGAATCCGCCTCAAACACAGTCGGAATTGAAGTCGAGCTTCCGATGGGAACAACTCTTGAAGTTACAGAAGACACTTTAAGAACTCTTGAGGAAATCGGAAAGAAAGAGCTTGTAGGCGTAAAATACACATCTGTAACAGTCGGCGGAACAAGTGTTATTTCCGCAAGCTCCGAAACAAACACAGGCGCAATCACTTGGACTTTGTACGAAGCCAAAGAACGCGAAAAAGGCTGGGACAACGAAAAGTCTGCAAAAGACAAGCTTAGAAAATACTTCAACACAATTCCGGGCGCAACACTTTCATTTTCATCAAATTCAAACAGCGCGTCTTCTGGAGAAATGAGCATTGACATCCGCAGCAACGACCTTGACCTTGTCCGCAACACAGCTGCCCAAGTTGAAAAAATCCTCAATGAGCAGGCGGCTGAATTTGTAACAGAAGTTTCAAGCGATGTTGAAGACGGACTTCCTCAGGCAGAAATCGTAGTTGACCGCGACAGAATGTACGAACTTGGCTTGAACATTTACAACGTAGGCTCTGAAATCAATGCCGCAATCAACGGAAAAACCGCCAGCCGCTACACAAAACTTGGAGACGACATTGATGTTATTGTGCGCCTTGCAGAAAAAGACAAGAAAAAGCTCGCTGACATTGACCAGGTTTCTGTAGTGAATTCAAAGGGACAAAGAATTCCTCTTTCAAGCTTTGCGCATTACGAGGAAAATCTTTCGCCTGTTACGATTCTGCGTGAAGACCAGTCCAGAATTGTCCATGTTAAGGCAAAGCCTGTTTCTGGAGTTTCCCTTGACGTTGTTCAGACAGGGCTTTTAAAGATTATAAACGACAACATTCCAAAAGACGATGCCGTAACAATCTCCATAAGCGGAGACTACGAGGACATGATGGAAGCGGTTGTGAACTTCGGCGCGATTATTATTCTTGCCGCGGCATTGGTTTTCATTGTCATGGCAAGCCAGTTCGAATCATTGATTGACCCGTTCATTGTTATCCTTACAATTCCGTTCTCGTTCGTCGGAGTTATGATGACTTACGCGATGGTCAACCAGCGTCTTAGCGTTGTTACAATCATGGGTATGCTCGTTCTGGTCGGAACAATCGTTAACAACGGTATTGTTCTTGTCGACTACACGAACCTTTTGAGAAAGCGTGGCTACGAGCTTGAGGAAGCTTGTGTTGAAGCCGCAAGAAACAGACTTCGTCCAATCTTGATGAGTACGCTTACAACAGTTATTTCTCTTGCTCCAATGGCGTTCTTCCCGGGCGAAGGCTCAACTTCAATGCAGCCTATTTCCCTTACAACATTCGGCGGAATGACATTCGGTTCGGTAATGACACTGTTCCTTATGCCTTCTATTTACTACATCATAAACTCAAGAAGAATGAAGAAAGCCGCAAAAAAGGCTGCCAAGAAAGAAGCTCTTCAGCAAAAGAAGCTTGAAGCCCTTGAAACAAACAACGCTTAGTTTTTGGTTGGAGGAAAATTATGGCTGATGAATACGAAAAAAATATCCAGCGTGTGCGTGTTGAAATAATCTGTTCCCAGGCATTGGAAGAAGACTTTGCCGAGGAATTTGAAAAAAACAAAGTAGGCAAGCACTACACAAAAATTTCCCCTGTAATGGGAGCAGGCTACAGCAATCCGCACTTGGGAGACTCAGTCTGGCCGCAGCTCAACACAATGTACATAATATACTGCAGCGAGGAAGAAGCTGAAAAAATCAAGCAGATTGTGGTTAAGCTTAGAAAACTCTTTATTACAGAAGGAATCGGTTGCTTTATAGGAAGCGGAACTGAAATCTAAAAATTAAATCCTGCTGGTTTTTACTGGCAGGATTTTTTTTACTTTAAAACTGATTGCAAATAAAAAATCTTAATGGTAAACTTTTTTCTAAAATTTTCACTGGAGAGCAAAGATGGAAAATTACTGCATAATGGTGAGCGCGGAAAACTTGTTGTTGTTGAAGGCGCGCAGGACATTCCGTTTGAAATAAAAAGAGTCTTCTATATATATATGGCTCTGACAACGAGGTTGTCCGCGGAAAACATGCGAACAAGGAAAGCGAATTTGTTCTTATCAATGTTGCCGGGAAATCAAAGGTGCGCGTTACAGACGGAATCGACGAGCATGTTGATGAGCTTAACCGCCCGATGCAGGGAATTTATCTTCCAAAAATGGTCTGGAAAGACATGTAAGGCAAAAGTCGATGTCCGCCGTGGAATTGAAATCAGCTATGACGACTTTCTGCATGGAAATGTGAGGAAGTAAACATCATTTTTTTAGCAAAATAAAAGTAAAAGGCTTCGGCAATGATTAGTTACCGAACCCTTTTTTGTTTCTTGCACTACGCCACAAAAACTATTGTAAATTTGCAATTGATATTTATTTTATTAAAAATCTGTCGCTCTTTATAAATTTTTCCAAAGTTTCTTGCCATTCAGGAATTTTGATTTTCAGCAAGGTTTGAATTTTGTCTTTACTTAAAACTGAATATGCCGGACGTTTTGCGGCGCATGGATATTCATCAGTTGTGCAGGAATTTATAGTGCAGTCTTTTGTGATTCTGCCGTACTTTTTTCCAAACTCATATATTTTTTTTGTAAAGTCAAACCAAGTCGTTTCACCTAAATTTGTAAAATGATAAACTCCATAAGGCAAGGCTGATTTTTTTCCAAACAGGCTTTTTGCCTTTTCTGATGTGGACATAATTTTTAAAATTGCAGAAGCCAAGTCCACAGCGCAAGTCGGAGTTCCTTTCTGGTCGCACACAACGCTCACTTCATCTTTTGAATTCATCGCTTTTGTCATTGTATAGACAAAATTTTTTCCGTCGAATCCGTAGAGCCATGCAGTGCGCAAAATATAGTACTGGGTCATTTCTTTTTCTACAAAATCTTCGCCTGCTGCTTTTGTTCTTCCGTAAACTGAATCCGGACATTTCAGCATATCTTCTGTATATGGAAAATTTCCTGTTCCATCAAAAACGTAATCTGTTGAAATGTGAATCAATTTTGCGCCAAGCTCGCGTGTAATCCTTGCAATGTTCTTAGGACCTTCAGCATTTAATTTTTCGGCAAGCTCAGAATCTTCTTCAGCCTTGTCTACGGCAGTGTAGGCGGCGCAATTTATTACCCAGGTGATTTTTTCTGGAACAGTTCCGCGGGCAACAGAAATTCCAGTTCTTCCGGCGGCCGTTCCATGATTGTGCGCAAATTTTGAAAGCTCTGCAGGATTTGTTATGTCAACATCTTTGTCGCTTCCAATCCAGTCAATTTTATTTTCTGTAAGCTGCTTGGCAATTTCACTTCCAAGCATTCCTTTGTAACCAATCAGCCAAACCATTTTTTTGCTCCAAAGTAGATAAAAACGCTTTTACTGTTTTTCCTTGAATTTTTTTACAACATTTCTAACGGAAGAACTCGCGCCTTTTTTCATAACAAGGATTTTACCATTTTTTACAACAACAATCAAATCCTGCACTCCGCAAAGAGCAACTGGCATATCAGAGTAAACAAAGTTTCCGTCGCTTTCAACTGAAATAAATTCTTCTTCGCCTTGCTCAAAATATTTTTCAAATGAATCCCAGCTTCCAACATCGTCCCAGTTAAAAGAAGCCTTTACACAAACCGCATTCTGTGTCCGCTCGGCAACTGCATTGTCAACCGCAATCGATTTTACAGAACTGTAGGCTTCATTAAGCGGCTGCCAGTTTTCTATATATTTTATAGAATTTAAAAGTTCTGGTTTTGGAAATTCGGCAGTGTCGAAAACTTTAAAAGCTTTGTACATTTCGTTTTCGTACTTTTTAATTTCAGATTCAAAAAGCGAATTTGAAAATCCAAACATTCCGCTGTTCCAGGCATATTTTCCGCTCGCAAGATAAGCCTTCGCAGTTTCCAAGTCAGGCTTTTCCTTGAAACTTTCAATCTTTAAAACTGAATTTTCTGAGTCCAAAGGCTCGCCCATATTTATGTAGCCGAAGCCAATTGAAGGTTCATAAGGCGGAATTGCAAAGCACACAAATTTTCCCTGATGTGCAAAATCCGCGGCTTTCTTGCAGTCAGAAACAAAATTTTCCAAAGGCGAAATAACTTGGTCGCTTGTCAAAACCAAAATCAAATGCTCTGATTTTTCCGCAAGCTCAAGAAATTTGCAGGCAAGCAAAAGTGGCGGGCAAGTGTGCCTTGAGCAAGGTTCTGCAATTACGTACAAGTCGTTTTCAATTTTCTTTTTTTGATGCCCGGAAAGTTTTTCTTTTAAAGCTTTAACTTGCTTTGTAAGTTCCGCGCAAATTTCAGGACGCGAAATAATTAGAATTTTTCCTGAAGGCTCAACCGCCAACGCTCTTATGACTGCATTCTGCAAAAAAGAAATTCCGTCTGCAAAAGCCATAAACTGCTTTGGAAATTCCGGAGTTGAAGCGGGCCAAAGTCTTTCACCGAATCCTCCGGCAAGAATCACAACATCAGTAAAATTTGAATTGCACATTTATTGCTCCTGTTGTTTCTGCTCTTCCATTTTTGCAAAGAAATAGGCGCAGAAAGTTTTTATCCTGTTCATAAAAGATGTGTCAACACGGTCTCTAAGAAAAAAAACGCTTGGAGCTTTTACCGCTCCGATTCCGTAAAGAATCCATTTATCTTCAGACTTGAAAATCACAATTATCGACTTCATGTTTTCTGGACTAACGCAATTGAATTTATCGTAGTAGCGCATTGTGGAAAGATTCGTTGACTCATAGTAATAATATCCATCGCTTTTTTCCGAAGTGATTTTCATCGGAACAAGTCCAAAAGGCTTCATTTCAAAATCGGCATTTACAATCTGAGTATTTCCATCTTTCTGCGCTGACTTTATTTCCGCGGAAGTATACAAGTCGTACCATTCTTCTGCTCTTTCTGAATAATAAGGAATTCCTGCATAAGACGGAATATCCATTACAAGCGAAGAAAAATTATCAAGAAGATTTTCATTGCCTTCATAAGTATATTCTTTTATTACTTCCGCAAAATAAGCAGGCTTTAGATTGCTGACAGTTTCCACAACTTTTTTCAATCCCGGATTTTCGCCTTTCATGCACATTTTTTTGTATGAGCCTGTATTTTTTATTACAGTTTTTCCGCTGCTTAAAGATTCAATATCTCCAGCTGACAAATTTTTATTATAAGGCGATTCTGAAAAAACGCCGGCAAAAGCAACTGAAAATAAAGCAAGAGCAACAATATTCTTAAAAATAGTTTTCAATGTTTTCCTCTATAAAAATAAAGAATAATTATTATAGTAAATAAAAATCAAACTTGCAAGGTTACATAAAGAATTCTAAATACGCTAGATTGAAGAAAGTCTTTTTTTTGTATAAAATCGTTTCTATGAATATGGAAGCTTTTATTTTGGGCTGCGGAGGAATGATGCCGTTGCCATATCGCCACCTTACATCAGTTTTGCTTCGGCGCGACGGGGACTTGTTTCTATTTGACGGCGGAGAAGGCACTCAGGTTTCTTTAAGGCGGCTTAATTTAAAATGGAAAAAAATCAATGCGATTTTTGTTTCGCATACGCATGCAGATCACGTTACTGGGCTTCCTGGAATTCTTATGCTTTCTTCGCAAGTTGACAGAACCGAGCCACTTTATATTTTTGGTCCGCCGAAAATCGCAGAATATATAGAAACAAGCCGCAAGGTTTTGGATATGTACATAAATTATCCGATTGTTGTAAAGGAAATAACAGAGCCGGGCGTAGTCTATGAAGGCGACGGATTTTATATAAGGTCGTTTCCGCTTGAGCATACAAAAACTTGTGTAGGGTATACACTGGAAGAACTTGACCGTCCAGGAGAATTCAATCCGGAAGAAGCAGAGAAATTAAAAATTCCAAAAGGACCTTTGTGGGGAAAACTTCAGCGCGGCGAAAGCGTTGTAAATGAAGACGGAATTGAAATAAAGCCAGAGCAAGTTGTTGGAAAAAATAGAAGCGGCCGAAAATTCAGTTTTGTAACAGACACAATGTATCTTCCGTCAATTGCAAAAGAAGTGAAGGGCAGCGACCTTTTAATCTGCGAGGGAATGTTTGCGGACGGATGCGAAGATCAGGCAAAAGAAAAAAAACACATGACTTCCCGGCAAGCAGCCACAATTGCAAGAGACGCCGATGTACTAAGAATGGGACTAATTCACTACAGTCCGCGTTACAACGACAAAGAGCTTAATGTTCTTTTAGAGCAGGCGCAGCAAGTTTATCCCGAAGCACGCCTTACAAAAGACAGGATGAGAATAGAGATTCCTTATGTCGAATGAAGTTGAACTGATTTCTTTCTGCAAAGACTACGGAAAATTTTCAGCCTGTAAAAATATAAATTTCTATGCGGAAAAAAATTCCATCACTGGAATTCTCGGACCCAATGGAGCAGGAAAAACTTCTGTTTTAAAAGCAATTTGCGGACTTCATTACCAGACTAGCGGAACTGTAAGAATTTGCGGAACAGAAGAAACAGATGAATTTAAAAAATTGACCGCTTTTGTTCCAGAAGTTCCGGAGCTTGACTCAAGTCTTACAGTAAAAGAAACTCTTTTTTTTGAAGCTGAAATTTCAGGTCAGAAAAAAAATGAAGCAGAACTAACTGTAGAAAAAGCAACGGAAATTTGCGGACTAGAAAAAGTTTTCAATAAAAAAGTTTCAGGACTTTCAAAAGGATTTAAACAAAGAACGAGCCTCGCAAAAGCAGTCTGCAGGCTTCCCAAAATTCTTGTCCTTGATGAATTTTCAGCAGGATTAGATCCGGCGCAAATTGCTTCGTTCAGAAAAAAGCTAAAAGTTCTTTCAAGCTCAATGACAATTATTTTTTCAACGCATCATATTGAAGAAGCTGTTTCTTTGTGCAATATAATTTATATAATTTCAAACGGAAAAGTCGCGGCTTGCGGAACTGAAAAAGAAATAGTAAAAAAATTTAACTGTAAAAACCTTGAAGAAGCGTTTATTCTTGCCACGGAAAAATCACAATGAAATCTATTTTAAAAAGATATTTTTTTAACTTTGCAATAAATCCGTTCACATACATTTTAGTTTCCGCATTTGGAATTTTCATAAGCCTTGTATTTTTTGTTGGGCAGCAGTTTTTTCTTGGAGCAGGCTCTACAGACTTGCACAGTTTTTTTTCAGCATTTCCGCCAGCCTGCATTTTATTTTTGCCCGGACTTATTTCGATTTCTTCAAATGTAAAAAAAGATTTTACTTTAAAATCCGTTTTTATATTTCTTCCTGAATTTCTTTCAGTTTTTCTTCTTTGCTGCTTTGCAATATTTCTTTCTGGCCTAGTTCCAGTTTGCGTTTCTTTTTTTGGCGATATTGAGATTTCTCAAGTTATTATTGGTTTCATAGGAATTTTATTTTACTTTGCCGCCGCGGTTTCTTTTGTAATTTTTATTTTCAGCATAATAAAATCCGCTGGAGCTTCTTTTGTAGTTTCCGCATTTTTTCTTGCAATCATAAATTCAGTTCACAACATTCCGCTTTATTTCAATCCGCCGGAATTTTTAAGCGCAATAATAAAATTCATTTCATTCGCCTGGAGATTTGATTCTTTTTCAAAAGGAATTTTCAGCATTTCTGATTTTCTTTTTTTTGCTTCATGCGCTGTATTTTTTTACGTGCTTGCATTTTTTATTAAGGAACACAAAAAAGGAAACAAGTCTGTTTATTTAAAAAAAATAAAACGCGCATTTTTATTTTCATTTTTACTTTTTACAATTGTAAATGAAAACTTAAATTTTAAAATTGATTTTACTTCATCAAAAAATTTCAGTGTAAGCAAATGCAGCAAAAAAGTTTTAAGTCAAGTTGAAGATCCAGTTTCAATTTCTTATTACTTAAGCCCAAAATTAAAAAGCCTTTATCCGCAAGTAAAAGATGTAACCGATTTTTTACAAAGCTATGCGGTAGAGTCAAAACAAGTTTCAGTTGAAATTATAAATCCCTCAAAAGAAAACATTGCAAAAAAACTTTCAGAAATAGGAATAAGAGGCTATCCGATTAGAACTTCTTCCGCGGATTCAGCAAGCATCACAAATGTTTATTCCGCCATAAAAATAGACTACCTTGGAAAAAGCGAAACAATTCCATTTGTGCTGAATATATCAAGGCTTGAATTTGATTTGACTAGAAAAATAAAATCACTTATTGAAGAAAAAGAAAATCCAGTTCAAGTTGTCTGTGCTTCATCTTTTGCAAACGGATATAGTCTTGCGTTTCAATATCTTGAGGCGGAAGGATTTTCAGTTATCCAGACATCGCTCCCCTCTGAAAAAAATTCAAGCGTTGATATTTCGTTTGATGAGCTTTCTGACATTCCGCTGATTATTTTCGGAAGCGACAAGTTTACAAAAACTGATTGTAAAATCCTTGAAAAATTTATTCTCAACGGCGGAAAAGTTTTTATTGCAAGCCAACCATATTCCATAGATTTCGAAGACAACTGGTCTGTAAAGCAAAATGAATCAAATCAGCTTTTTGAGCGGCTTATGTTTACTTTTGGAATTTATTTTAAACAGACTTTGACTTGCGACATTTCAAATCTAAGAATTACAATGACAAGCAATTCTGATGTCAATGGAAATAAAAAATCAGCACATACAGAATACATAAATTATCCGCTTTGGATTTCTTTAAGAGCACAGGAGAATGCGCTTTCTGGACTTTCACTTTTTTGGCCTTGCGCTTTTGACATTGACAATGAAGTTGCAGAAATTGAAAGGTTAAAAACAACCACGCTTCTTTTTACAAGCAATCGTTCATGGCAAATTCCAAGAACAGAAAATTTTATAACCAATCCTTTTGCAGTTCCAAAGTCAGCTGAATCAGAGGAAGAATATTCTACTTTTGCAGTCTGCGCTTCAACTACAAAAGAAAATGAAAAAGATCCATCTCTAATACTTTTTGCAGACCAGTATGCTTTTTCAGATTCGCTGCTTTCATATAATTCAAATTCAATTTTCGATGTTGATTCAAGAAGCCTTGATTTTTTATGCAATGGAATTTTTATGCTGAACGGAGAAGATGAACTTTTAAGCTTAAAAACAAAAACCACATTCAACACAACACTTTATAAAATCAGCAATGAAAATATCAGAAACGCCGCAATAAAAACACTTTTTACAACGTGCGTACTGCCAATATTTATAAACCTAACAATAGGTTTTGTTTTCTTTTTAAAGAGAAGGAGGTTCAACAAATGAAGCGCATTTCATCAAAAAAAGCTCTTCTTATATTTTATGGATTTGACATAATTCTTGTTCTAGTTCTGCTGCTGCTTTTTCTTCCGCTGTCAAAAAAAAATATTCCAGAAACTTCAAAAATGAAATTTATCAGCAATGCCAAAGAAATTTCTTCTGTTGAAATTTACAACGCACAAGAAAGAAAAAAAATTATAATATTCCAAAAAGACAATATATGGCTTGGAACAGATGACGACTCGAACATGACGTTAAACTGGCCGTGCGACATTCAGACAATAAAAAATTTTTTAGCAGAAGCCGAAAAGGAAAATACCCTATATAAAAAAGCTGAAAAAGTTTCGTCCTGGGCAAGACTTGGTGTAGATGAAAAAAATTCATGCCGCATAACTTTTTTTAAAAATGGAAGTGAAAAAGTTTCAGAATTTTTCTTTGGAATAGAAGATCCCATTTCTGAAAGAATTTCATTCAGGACTTCAAAAGAGCAAACAGTCTGGGAAGCAAAAACTTCTGTTTCAAATTTTCTTTTTAAGAACGCTTCGTTTTGGGCTGATTCATACATAGAGCCTTTATGCGTAACTGACGAAAACAAAACTTCCGAAAAACTAAGAAGAGGGCAGTTAGTGTATCTTTCACCGTCAGAAAATATCAAGCCAGAAAAAGTTATTTCAAAAATATTCAGCAACACAAACAAAGCCGTCTATTCAATTTACAAAAAAGATGATTCGTACATTGTCATACCTTCTTTTTCTTCACTGGAAAAAAATAAGGACGCAATAAAAGCAATAAACTACAGATATTCAATAAGCCAATGGACTTATGAAAAATTCCTAGAGGCAAACAAATGAATGAAAAAAAATCCGCTATCGGTGTTTTTGAAAACTTTGCAGAAGAATATTTAAATTTTGAGAAAACACCCAAGAAAAATATCTTTTGGCTCGACACGATGGAATTTCTTTGCAAACGGCTTTCCAATCCGCAAGACTGCTGCCCGAGTTTTCATGTCGCGGGAAGCAAAGGCAAAGGCTCAATTTCTAAAATGATTGCCTGTATTCTGGAGGAAGCCGGATATTACACAGGCTTGTATTCATCACCGCATATTTTGAATTTCAACGAGAGAATAGGCACAGTCTCCGGTCCCTTTCCTGAAGAAGTTTATGAAAAATCAGTAAAGCAGCTTATAGACAGCATAACTTCTATCAAAACCGAAGAACTTCCCGGAAAACGACCTGTTACCTGGTTTGAGCTTGCAACATTGCTTGGAATGCTATGCTTTAAAAATGCCGGCATAAAATATGCTGTTTATGAAGTCGGACTCGGAGGAAGGCTTGACGCAACAAATGTTATAACCCCACTTTGCAGCTGCATAAGCCAGATTGAACTTGAACACACTGAATATCTTGGAAACACAGAAGAACTTATCGCCGCAGAAAAAGGGGGAATTATAAAGCAAGCAATTCCTGTAATTGTTTCCGGGCAAAAAGAATCAGTAAAAAATGTTTTCAGAAAAATTGCAAAAGAAAAAAATGCTCCAATTATTTTTACTGATGAATGCTGTAAAATATCTAAAATTGTATACAAAAATACACAGCAAAAATCAATAGATTATCAAGATGTATACTTTTTTAGACAAAATTCAGTAAAAATGTGCTTTTCTTTAGATTCTGAAAAGTTTTCAAGACCTTTAAATGTTTCTCTTTTACTGCTAGGAGAATTTCAGGCAAGAAATGCGGCTGTGGCATCCCTTGCTGTAAAAACAGTTTTTCCAAATCTTGATGAAAGTATAATTGAAAAGGGTCTTGAAAAAACTGTTCTTCCCGGAAGATTTGAGCCAGTCGATTTGTCAACTTCGCGGTTTGAAAACATTTCAAACTTAATATTAGACGGCGCCCATACTGTAAAAAGCATTGGCTTTACAATGGATACATTCTGCAACCTTTTTTCAAATGCAAAAACTGATTCATACCTTCTTTTTGCTTGCGCGTCAGACAAAAAGGCAGAAGAAATAGCGGAATTATTCAAAGGAAAATTCAGCCATATAATTTTAACAGTGCCAGGAGGAACAAAAGAATCAGACTTTCCACGGCTAAAGGCAGCTTTTGAAAAATCCGGCATAGAATATACTGCTATTCCTGATTATTTAAAAGCTATTCCCTATATACTTTCTAAGGCTGCAGAAGAAAAGGCGACAGTTTTGGTTACAGGATCATTCTATCTTGTTGCGGAAGTAAAAAAATACCTTTTGGCACAGAAAACAATTATTCAGTTTTCTCACTGAACAAAGACACGCGGAACACGTTTTGAGATTCCGCAGGTTATTTCGTATGAAATTGTACCCGTAAGATGCGCGATGTCATCGGCAGTCTGCAAAGCTCCGTCCGAACTGTCCCCAAACAAAACAGCTTTATCCCATCGTTTTACAGTGCAGTCTGTCCCTAAGTCTATCATGCACTGATCCATGCAAATACGGCCGCAAATAGGATAGTTTTTTCCATCTACTGCAATTTTCACACCGCATTCAGAAAACCGCCTGAACCATCCGTCTGCATAACCAATTGGAACAACGCCAACATTGGTATCAGATTTGGCTTCCCATCTGCATCCATATCCTGCAAACTTTCCTTTTTCAAACTTACGGATTGAAGAAACACAGCTTTCCAAAGTCATAACAGGCTTTAACTCTACATTTTTTCCTTTTGAAGCTAAATATTCTTCTGAAACTTCATCAGCATAATAGCCGTAAACAATAATTCCTGGCCGAACCATATCAAGATGCATATCCGGGGAATCAAGAGTTGTTGCAGAATTAGCGCAGTGGCAGAGCCCTGGATTAATTCCAAGTGATTTTATATTATTGATTGCCTCAAGAAAATTTTCAAACTGAAACTTTGTATACGATTTTCCTTTTTCTGAAACACAGTCACTAAGCGCAAAATGAGTCGCAGTTCCGCCCAATACAAGATTTCCGCAGCTTTTAATTTTGAGAGCGATATTTCCAGCATCAGAAGGAAGGCAGCCGATTCTGCCCATTCCAGTATCAACCGCAAGATGAACTTCAAAATTTTCTACTCCAAGTTTTTTACAAGCAGCAGAAAAAAGCTCTATGTATTCCTCATCAAAAACAAAAGGCGTAATTCCGGCGGAAACAACTTCTTCAACTTCATCAGGAGAACAAAGACTCAGCATAAGAATAGGAGAAGCAATGCCGGCATTTCTAAGCACAACGCCTTCTTCATAAGTCGCAACAGAAAGATAATCCGCACCAGCTTCAAGAGCAGCCCTCGCGCAAGGAACAGCTCCATGTCCGTAGGCATCGGCTTTTACAGCAACGCACATTTTTGTTTCAGGATTTAAGCACTTTTTAATTTCTATAATATTATTTTTTAAATTGCCCAAATGAATCAAAGCTCTTGTAGCACGCATAATCAAAAAGTCTAGTCAAATCACAAATTTTGTCAAGAGAAAGAGGAATGCTCTAGCTAAAAACATTTCATTCTATAGAATATAAGCAAAAAAAATGCTAAGTTAATTTCATGGTAGTTTTTTTCGATTTGGACAGAACGTTAATGGATTTTGAATCTGCGGAAAATCTTGGAATAAAGGCAGTCTTTGAAAAATACAAAAATGAAATCTACATGGATTTTAACGAATTTTGTGTTCAATGGAAAAAATGGGCGCAGCATTTCTTTGATAAATATTCAGCAGGAGAGTTGACTTTTGACGAGCAGCGGAAGGGAAGAATCGCAAAAGTATTCGAGCTTAACGGAAACCCAATAAAATCAAAAGAGGAGCTTGATTCAAGGTTCAGCCTTTACTGGTCAACTTACGAAAAGGAATACAATCTTTTTTACGACGCGCTTCCAGCATTAAAAAAACTTTCAGATATAAATATTCAAATGGGAATTATAACAAACGGCGACTCTGAAAATCAGCGGTCAAAGCTAAAAAAGGCCGGCGTAACAGATTTTTTCAGCCCGATTATAATTTCTTCAGAAGTTGGAATCAGCAAGCCTGACTTGAAAATTTTTCAGAAGGCAATGGAGCTTGCAAATTCATCAGAAAGCGAAACTTGGTACATCGGGGACAGTCTGGAGCATGACATAGTCCCAGCCAGAAAACTTGGAATAAACACGCTGTACCTAAGCAGAAAGCGGCAAGGAGAACTAAAAATCGAGCAGAAAAATCCGCTATATGCAGAAGTAAAAGATTTTTATGAAATGACTGAAATAATAGAAAATGCACTAAAAGGCTGAAAAATGCCCAGAACGAGACTTGAACTCGTACATCCTTACGGACTCTAGTACCTGAAACTAGCGTGTCTACCAATTCCACCACCTGGGCAAGATTCGAATAGTATATTTAAATATCGATTTTTTGTCAAATATATTTATCTGAATTCATAAAAAGAAAACAAAATTTCAGCTTTTGCATCTCATAAATAAAACCGCAAAAATTACAATCAAAGCTATAATGCTCGCCACAAAAAGCCAGGCAGGAACATCATCAGAGAAAATTGAACTTTCATGGATTTTAAAAGCTTTTTTTATTTTTTTCCTTGATTTTCGTGAAAGCTGTTTTTTTTCTGAATCTTTGCCGCTTTCAGAAATTCCGTAAAGTTCTTCCTGAGTTACCGCATAATGGCAGGCAGGACAGCCTTTTAAGAAATTTCTTACAGTTCCTATGTGGCCGCAGTTCGGGCATCTTACCGCCGCAAAAAAACGTCCGCATTTTGGACAGAATTTTGCATTCGGAGCAACTTCTGAACCGCAGCCTTCACAGAAATATTTGGCTCGTTTTGTTTCAGCCATTATTCAGTTCCCAAATTGTCTACTGTATAGTCGTAAATCTGCCAAATTCCATCGCGCTGACGAACATAGTAAGTGTAACGTTTGCGTTCCATAAAGTTGTCATTTTTAAACCATTCAATTACTTTTACAGTGCCTTCAGTTTGAGAATATGAAGTTGTTTCAATTTTGAATTTAGACGGAATTGCCACAATGTCATGGTCAATTCGTTGGAGCATCAAGTCGGCTTTAAATGAACGAAGCATATCAGCACGCTCATCTGCGCTCACAAGATTGTATTTTCTTCCGCGGGAAGGATCACGTTTGAGCATTTCCTCCAAATCCATATAAAGGAAGAACTGATCCCAAAGGCTTTTTTGGCGTGCAACAATTGTCTGCTCAACAACACGATCCGGGCTTATGTCTTCAGGCTGAAGAACAACCGCAGTGTTTGTTTCAACAGGAAGTGCCGATGACGAAGCTGCTGACGGGCTAGGGCGGATTTCAAGGCTAAGGCGGTTTGAAGTCAAGTTGACATTTTTGTTTCTATAAAGTTCCGGATAAAATCTAAGCTCAACGTAATAAATGGAAGGATCTTTTATTTCAAGATACTCTTTTAGATTTTCGCGGAAAGAATATTCTTCGCCTGGTTCAAGGGAAATTTCGCGGAAATATACAGTTTGATTCGTAGTGCGTTTTCTTATCAGCCCTTGAGTTGAAGGAAGCTGCATTTTTTTTACATTGAAAGCAATAAAATCCACAGAAAACATTTTGTCATCAGCAATTTTAAATCTCAAAGTAGAAGAGCCTTTATTTGAAACCGTTATATAAACATAGACAGGATTGTTTTCTGAGTCTCCCGGATAGTAAACAGTTCTATCATAGAACTTTATTGAAACTTCCGCATTGTCAAGTTTCTGCTCTGATTTTTCCGGAACCTGCGCATAGGCAAAAAAACAGGAAATTGATATAACCACAAGCAAAAAGCGTTTAATGTTCACAAAAATACTCCCGAGGAAAACCTCTTTTTTTTTGATTTACAGGGCTTTGCAATTCCCTCAAATAAAGCTAAAATAAGCAGACTATTCTATATATTATATATCGGACAATTATGAAAAATACATTATCAACAAAAAGTCAAAATCCGCTTTTTAGCCTTATTAATTCCTGCACTGAATTTCACTCGGCCGCAATAAAGTGCGCAGACGCAAAGCCAGAAGAATTTCCGCTGCAAATTTCAGGGCTAAAGGGAAGTCTTCCGTCTTTTTTTATCAGGCAAACAGAAGAAAGGTACAGACAGAACTGCATCCATGAAACTCAGTATGAAAATAAATTTTTTCAGTTTCAAAAAGATATTGTTATAATTGTTCCGACTCAAAAAGAAGCTGACGAATGTGAAACAGATTTAAATACAGTTTTTGAAGATTCCGTAGAAATTTTTAAGTTTCCTTGGTGGGGAACGATTCCTTATAGAGCTGCGGCAAAAGGCTCGGCTGTTTTTGGAGAAAGAGCTGGAATCCTTGCAAAACTTGCAGTAAAAAATCCATTTTCTGAAAAAACAAGAATTTTTATAATAACGCAAAGAGCTTTTTTAACTCCAGTCCCGCCGGCTTCATATACAAAAACGTTGGTTACAGTTTTAAAGAAAGGCCAGGAATTTGACCCTGAAAAACTTGCAGAAAAACTAACAGAGCAGGGCTACCTTAGAGTTCCAAAAATCGGAATGAAAGGCGAATTTGTTTTGCGTGGTGAAGTTCTAGAAATCTTTATGAGCGGAGAAAAATATGCGCACAGAATTGTATTTGATTTTGACACAATAAGCCAAATAAAACTTTTTGATTCAGAAACTCAGACTTCAAAGGAAAACATAGAGCGTCTTGTAATTTATCCGCAAAAGGAAATTATTTGGACAGAAGAGTTTATTGAAAAACTAGAAAGTGAATGGAAAAAAGAGGATGAAGCCGGCATAAAAAATGATTTTGCCCTTTATGATAAAGCAAAAAAACAATCAACAAACGAACATTCGGCAGAAGCAAACAATAATAAAACCGACAAATCACAAACTAACGAACAGTCAGACATCAATAAAAACGAAGCAGGAATAAAAAACGACACTAACAATCGGTTGTTAGACAAAAAAAATATACATCTCGCTCTTACAGATGCCGCAAAACAAGAAAAAGACAGAACACTTGCCGAACTTATCGAATTCAAAGAAACAGAAGGCGAAGAATTGTATTATTCGGTTCTATTTGACAAACTGTATTCAATTTTAGACTACTTAACAAACAATACAGATGTTTATTTTTTCGATTGGGACAGACTTGTAAATGCAGAAAAAATGCTAGAAAACGAATATACGGTGGCATACAGGCTCGCGCGTCAAAACCTTCCAGTGTTTCCGCCAGCAACCATGCAGCTTGATTTTTTCAATCTGGCAATAGAATGTAAAAAACTTGTTGCATTCAGAACTTTAGACACGTTAAGCAATTCGGAAGAAAATATTCAAGACAAATCCATTTCATTCAACACATCGCTAGAAATAAAATCACAAGCAGGGCAAAGTTATTTCGGAAACATAAATTACTTAAAAGAGCAACTTTCATCATTTTTAAAAGAGAAATATAACATTTTCGTTTTTGCTGACAATGGAAACCAGACTTTAAGAATAAAAGAAATTATAAAGGAATTTTGCGATTCTGGAGTTCAAGTTCTTCCGCAGGCTTTAACAGCCGGATTTATGTTTTCTGATGAAAAACTCCTTGTTATCCAGGAAAATGAAATTTTCGGGCGCAAGAAAAACACGCCAAAGTCAATCAGAAAAGTAAATTCAAAGCCAATAGATACGTTTGTCGATTTGACTCCGGGAGATTATATTGTCCACGTAAATTACGGAATCGGACTTTTCAAGGGAATCGAGCGCGTAAAAGCAATGGGCACAGAACGTGACTACATAAAACTTGAATACGCAGACGAGGAAATTGCTTTTGTTCCTATAGAGCAAGTGAATATGGTTCAACGTTATATAGGGAGTGAAAACGAAAAACCAAGGCTCGACCGAATCGGCTCTAAAAACTGGAGCGCAAGAAAAGCAAAGGTTCAGCAAAAAGTTGAAGAAATTGCAGAAAAACTGATAGATCTGTACTCAAAACGGCAGGCTTCACGTGGCTTTCCGTTTCCAAAGGATACAGAATGGAACGCAGCATTTGAGGCAGCCTTTCCTTACGAAGATACGCCCGACCAGTTTTCAGCAACGCAGGAAATCAAAGCGGACATGGAAAAGCCAGTTCCAATGGATCGGCTTGTATGCGGAGATGTTGGTTACGGAAAAACTGAAATTGCTATGCGCGTGGCATTCAAGGCAGTAATGGGCGGAAAACAAGTCGCATTTCTTGCGCCGACAACAATTCTTGCAGAGCAGCATTTTGAAAACAGCCAGGAACGCTTCAAAAATTTTCCAGTTACAATCGCGCAGCTTTCAAGGTTTGTTTCTCCAACGGAACAAAAAAAGATAATTTCAAAAATTGCAAGCGGAGAAATAGACATTCTTATAGGTACACACCGAATTCTGCAAAAAGATGTCATTTTCAAAAATCTAGGGCTGATGATAATTGATGAAGAGCAACGATTCGGCGTAAAGGACAAAGAAAAGCTAAAAACATTAAAAACAAACATCGACTGCCTTGCAATGAGCGCAACACCAATTCCGCGGACGCTGCACATGAGCCTTTTAAAAATCCGGGATATGTCGCTTCTTACAACACCGCCACAAAACAGACAGCCAATTGAAACTGCTATTGAAGAATATAACGATGAAAAAGTCGCCAGGGCAATAAGAAACGAAGTTCAGCGCGGAGGACAAGTTTTCTACCTTCACAATAGAGTTGAAACTCTTGAAGAAACAAGACTGAAACTTGAAAACCTTGTTCCAGAAATGCTAGTTGAAACCGCACACGGAAAAATGACCAGCGAAGAACTAGACGATATTTTTAGAAGATTTAAGATGGGAGGATTTCATATTCTGGTGGCAACTACAATAATTGAAAACGGAATAGACATTCCAAATGTAAACACAATAATAATCGACCGCGCGGATATGTACGGAGTAAGCCAGCTTTATCAGTTGCGCGGACGTGTAGGGCGAAGCGACAGAAAAGCTTATGCATATCTTTTTTATCCGCAGAACAAAGCTTTAAGCGAAGTTGCAATGAAAAGACTTCAAGTAATAAGCGATTTTACAGAACTGGGGTCAGGATTTAAAATTGCAATGAAAGACATGGAAATTCGAGGCGCAGGAAATCTTCTTGGAAAAGACCAAAGCGGTGAAGTTTATGCAGTCGGATTTGAAATGTATTTAACGCTTCTAAATTCCGCAATCGAAAGACTTTCAAACAGCGACTGGACAGCGCCAGAAGAAGTTCTGCTTGAACTTGAATACACAGGATTTATTCCAGACACCTACATAAAAGACACACAGACAAAAATGGAGCTTTACAAAAAAATCGCATCCGTTCAAACTCAAGATTCCTTAAATTCTGTTTGGGAAGAGCTTTTTGATAGATTCGGACCGATTCCAGATGAAGTAAGCAGCCTGCTAAGCCTTGCAAAAATCCGCATAATCTGCAACAAACTATCTATAAGCTCTTTAAAAGAGAAAAAAGGAATTGTCCAAGTTGAATTCAGCAAAGTTTCAAAAGTCAACATTGACAAACTTCTAGGACTGATAAAAACAAGCTCAGGACGCGTAAAACTAAATTCAGCAAAACCAAATCAAATTATCTTGCAAACCGAAGCAATCGACCTAAAAAGCAAAAGTGAATTCATAAAGGAAAAACTTGAGCAATTGATTTAAATTCAGTTTTCTTCCTGAAAAAGGAAAGTTTTGGAATATACACAACTGACTATAATGCGCATTCTGTTTAGCTTACTGGATCTTTTATAAGCCTCATTAAGTTGGTACCGCTGACCAGCAAACTAATTTCGGTTCAACCATTCGATTAATGCTTTGATTAATCGACGAGCAGGGGAGAGCCAAAGAATGAACAATAAGCAAATAAATGGCAACATCATTTCCATATCAAAATCATACCATGATTTTGAAACGGTGTCAACTGGCAATATTAACGACGAGAGAGACCATATTGCCACGTTGCCGCCTACAAAAAAAAAGCGGAGTTTACACACTTTAGCACAATCGTCGCGCGTTTAATTCGCACGCTCATGTGCAAAAGTGGAAAACTCCGCCTCTTTTCTATGCGGCACCGCTTTTGCTACGGTCAGCCCTCAAGGGGCTTCGTTGACACCGTTTCTTTTTCCGCCGAAGGCGGATTTTTTTCAGGGGTTTGAACAGTCGGTCCTGGTGGCGATTCATGCATATCGCCCTGAAGCGTTCCACTATTCAAACGTATAGATTCAAGTTCATCTTTAAGCTCATGGGCACGCGCAAGCAAATCTGAACGGCTCATGAAAAGCATATCATCCTCCGGCAGCTGCTCATCAACTTTTGCAAGCTCTTCATAAATCGCTCTATACTGCGGCGAATGCTTGAAATCAAGAAGACGCTCACCGTCTGCAATCATACGTTTAATCTGCTTGTCTAACGGTACATATCCAGCGTCATCCACTCGCCGGCGGTTATAAATCCAGTCTCCCACACTGGAAGGAGCGATACATCTATCCCATGGAGAGCGAAATTTCTTTCCGTCTTGCAAGGCAAAATCATATTCAATTTTCTTCGGCTGCTTCTTTTCAATTGTTTTTTCAAAAGCAAGTTCGGCAATGTCTTTTTCTTCATTCATAAATTCCTCACATATCATGGTCCATTCTACCAGGTTCCGGATAAGCTGTAATAGGTCTTACTGCGTCCAAAATCGTGGCAAACTGACAAATAATTCCGGGCTCTGACTGAACGGCATAAATCTTCTTTGATTCACTAGGCTTGCACTCAATAAAATCCGCGTCAAGTTCCGGGCGGCTATCAAAATGACGGCTAAAATTCCAATACGCATAAGTATCACGCATAGCACCACAAGCCAGGCTTGTACCAGCTCGCATTTCATTCCAACGACCTTGGAAACCCCAAATCTTGGTATCATCTTCGGTATTATCTACATAAAGCTCGCCGGCATAAATACCTTGTTCCGACAAATTACAAAGCTGCGGCAAATAGAAATCATAGCGGCTTTTCTTAAACCACTGTCTATTTACACCTTGAGTATAAAGCGGAGTAGGGCGGCAGAAAACAATACCAACAAGACAGCCATATTCCTCGGCAAAATACTTTCCAACATAGTTCGAAGCAACTGAAATTCCATGTCCGGCTTGAGTACCCTGGGCGGAACTATCAGTAGTCTGTGAAGTCTGCAAAACTTCATTAATTACTACAGGAACCTTTCTCGCGCCAATAAATTCCGGTCTTTGAAGTCTTGAATCCTTTGGAGAAACAGAAAAGAAAGAACGCAAATATTCAGTGTAACGGCTTCCAGTACGGTTAGCACGCTCGAGAATCTTCTGAATCTGAATAACTGTACGAAGCTCCGAAACATCAAAGGTAGTTCCGTCTTCAAGTCTAACTTGACCAGCCAACAACGAACCGAAATTAGTACGAACATTAGTATCTCTAAAATAAAGAGCAGTATCTTTAAATGCATTATCTGTATTTACACCGGCCTTTGTTTCATTCCTATCAGCACCTATATTAGTAGTACCATACTCAAAAGAAGCCTTTGAAGATGATTGAACACCCAAAAACGTTCCAGTTGTAATCCCGTCCGGGTTAGCATTCCAATAGACAGGCAAAGAACCACTAAGCGGCAAACTTGGCGCAACTCCTTTTTGCTGGGAGAGCAAAGCGGATGTAAAATAGTCTTTCTTCCAGGCAACATTAAAAATTCCGTATTCCTCTTCGTCAACAGTAGTGGAAGGAACAAGAGAATTATCAAAATCACGAGAAGTAACCATAAGCTTACGTTTACGCTGCAAATTCTCATCTCTGAACCAATCATTGTAAATGCTATGATAAGCACGGATAAAATAATCTGTACACATCTTAGCAATCGGAGAATTTGAAGTAAGACCAACGGGCAAACCGGCATAATCCATAAGACTATACTTTTTTACAGTCTGAACATCAGTATCTGAAAAATTAGATCCAATGCTAGGAAATGTATAGTCAAATGAAACCGGATTTCCTTCTTCATCCAGGTCTTCATCATCTCCGCCAGTGATTCCTCTCTCAAAATTGGGGTCAAGATTACGATAAGGCACAAAGAAATAGAAAGCCCAGAAATCCAGTTTTCCCATAACTGGACTAACAAGCGGCTTAAAGCGGTTGATTACATTAAAGTAAATCTTAAAATTGTCTCCTGGCACCATATCACGAAATTCTACCGGAATGGCCTGGCCGATGTCATAATCAAATGAACGCTCATCAACAAGAGTTCTTCGGGAACGCTTTGGAACTAAAGAGCGTATAGAATTAAATGGATCACTCAACTTTATTCCTCCAAACAGTATTATTAAAACGGTAATTAATATTATGCTCTACCATATTAGCCTGATAGACATATTCCAACATCTCATCATTCACAACGGATTTGAACCGTCTTGAAATAGGGTCATAAAAACTATGAGATAAACCACGCTTGCGAGCTTCCGCAAATCTATTGCGTCTATGCTCATACGTCATACAAGTATAATAATCTGTCAAAGAATCACTAAAATGAGGCGGGAAAGCATGGCAAACCTTAAGTTTTTTTTTATAATAACGGGGTAGGGGTGCGACCTTACCACGCCACGGACAACCATGGATTGACATAAGCCTATCAAAATTAGCAATAAAATACTGGTAGCCTATACCCTGCGATTGCAGCTGAAAAGGCGGAATTCTTCCGGTTGTCGAATAAACCGAATTAGGAACTTTTCCATAAAGTTTCTTCTGAATGTAACCGGCAACATAACTACACGTCTTCTGATTAACATCATCATAACTTTTTCCTTTACACCACAAAAAATCAGCCTGATAAGTCCAACATTTCCTGACTATCTCAACATCAGCTCTATCAATACCAAAAATAATTGCGTGATAATGAGGACGACCTTTAGTGCCATACTCACCACACGCAAAATACTTAATAAAGCGTCCATGTAAATTCTTTCGAAGCCTCTTAAAAAATTTCTGCAAGTCTGATTTAACCAAAGTAGCGTTTTCCGGTAGGAACTCCGGCGCATAAGTCAGCGTGATGAAAAGGGCTTTTCCGTGAAAGCTCTCATACTCATGGAGCATACGAATTGCCCATTCTCGAACACGGTTTATGCGGCAAGGCATGCACCGACCACAGGCAAATTCAAGACCGCATTTATCTTTATAAGGCTTCAAGCAAATCATATACGAATACCACCACGTCCGACACGGACTGAATGAATACGACGACCTCGGCGACGTCTACGCATTCTAACCTCCTATAGAAGCAAACAAATCCAATAACATTTTGCCAACAGTAACAACAATGTTAAGCACAACAGTTCCAATAGTTATCTTAGTTTCCTTATTCATTTATTTTTACCTCCAAAACCAAATAGAGATTTTCCAAGCTCACCAATAGACTCAAAAAAACCGCTAAGACCATTCTTGACAGAATTGAGAGTATTAGGAACAGCAATGCCAACAGCATTATTAGCTGTCAAAAGGGGCAAACCCCATTGAGAGCCATACAGCTTTGACGGCTGAATACCAAATTTTTGATTATACATTCTATCCCAATCAGAAAAATAAAGCTCATTATTCAAAATGTCAGTCTTATACTTCTGCGCCTTAATCTGATTTTCTTTAGTACGCTCAAGAATTTCATTATTAAAGCCTTGATTCTTATTTTTCAAATCAAGACCATAATTACGGAGTTTATACCACTCGTCGGCATTTTCGCCAAAAATCAACTTATTAGCAGTATCGGCTTTGACATTTGCGGACTGATTCTGCAAATACTCAATTTCAGACTTTTGTCTATTAAGCTCACCAACTGCCTTCAAAGCGTCAAGACCGGCACCTATCATAGAACTAAGTCCATAAGTCGGCATAGTCTTAGGTGAATAATCGTTATGCAAAGCTTGAGTTTCAATAGCTTGTCCGGCATTAGCGGCACTTCCAGCGGCTAGGGTAGGACTAAGACCAGCTGCAACCAAATCATCAACACGTCTTTGGACTGCGTTATCCTCACGAGCAAAAATTTGCTTCTGCAAATCCTTTTGATACTGCAAGTTCTCATTCTGGAACCGCAAATTCTGATTAGCAATATCTTTGTTCGTCTGGTTAGTCTTATCCGTATTGCGCATATTTCCCAAAGTGTCTATTAAACTAGACACTCCAGGAAGTGCGGCAGTAGCAACACTACCAATAGCACCAAGAAAAGACATTAACCATTATCCTTATCAAAGGCAAATTCTTGCTGAATACCTTTAGAATATTCAAGCGAAACTTCAGCAACAGTCTGACGGCAAAGAAGAAGCTCAGAAGCATTGTAATCATTATGCTGTTTTTGTTCACAGTTAATCAAATAACGCTGTTGCTTATCCAGCAGCTGCAAAAGATAAAATAAATTCTTAGTCTTCATTGCGCAACTCCGGAAGTAGATCAAGCATTTCAATTTCTTTAGTCATTTTCCAATCAAGGTCAGAATCTTGTTCATATTCATAAAGGGAAAATCCGTCACGCAAAAAACCAGGTTTTCTTCCTTGTCCACTCTTAACATCTGCAAGACAATCAAGAAATGAACGTCTTAAAGTCGCTTCATTCGGCATAAAAAAACAGCTTACATTTTCGTTTGCAATTTGATCGTGTACTACATAAAGTTTCATAATTTAACCTCTAAAAATTTCAAAATTTTCTGTCTACCATTTAATGACTATAATGCGCATTCTGTCTACCAAAATATATTATTTCCTTTTTACATTTTATTTTTATTAACCTTTTCATTTGAAAAAATCATGATGTGACTTTAAAAATTCTTCCTGTTCAATTTGAAGTTCTTTCCGTTTATTTATAAGATCAATGTTTATTTTTGCAATCTGCGAATAAAGCTCCATATACGAAACTGGATCTTGCCCGGATTTGCAGGAGGCTGACTTTATAAAATTCTTATTATTTTTTCTCCACATTTCTTCATCTTCCGCAGTCCATCCATTTATTTCATTCTTGGCAAGCGTATGAAGTTTTTCTATGCTGACAACTTCATACCATTTTTTTTCATAAAAGGATTCAATTGCAAGGCGGAAATTTTTATCGCTGACTGGCAAAATCGCTTGATATTCATTTTTTTCTATGGATTTAATTTTTGCGGCTGAATTTTTTTCAAGGAATTCACTATACTGCTCTGATTCAAAAAAGGCGTCTGACGGCAAATAAAAACTGTACCTATAAATTCCACCCCAAAGCCCTTGACTCAGGGATTCTCGTTTTCTCATATTTGTTACGGGAAAAATGAAAGCTTCAGTAATCTGCAAATTTGAAGGCAAAACTTTATTCATTTTTGAAACAAACTCAGAACTTTCTATATTTTCATAAAGCAAGCAGGATGCTGTTTCCTCAAAAGAAGATATTCCCAAAGTCATTGCAGAAGCAAATTCCAAGCGCGGCAACGGATTAAAACCTGATGAAAACACAAAATTCAGCCCAGAACGCAAAACCGCTTTGTGAAAAATTTCAACTTGAGACAAATAAGCCGTAAATTCTCCACCATTTTTTCTTGTAAAATTGAAAATTACTCTATAAAGAATAGGAATATTACACTCAGGCATCGGCAAAGGAGCTTTTACTGTATTATTTTTTATACATTTTAAGACAGATTCTATGGTTTGTTGTGTAAATACTTCTATTTTTTCCTTTGTATTGCAAACGCCGCATTTATGGTTGCAGTCTGCACTGCATTTTTCAGTAAGTTTATGTTCAAGGGATTTTTGCCATTCCTTTTTATAGAAACCTTGCGCAGGACCAAGGGTAACAGAATTCCAAGGCAGCGTATCTTCATTCCAATTGTGAAAAATCCAGTCTTTGACATTAAAATCAGATTCTGCAAAAGCTTCTTCCCACAAAGGAAAATCTTTGCGCAGATAGTCATCCCATGCATCAAAACGGACGCCCTTTTTGTAAGCATTCAAGATAACTTTGCCCGCATTAAAATCACCACGGCTCAAAAGACCTTCAAGAATAGTCGCACTGTAATTGTGCCGTCCCATTTTAAATTTTCCACGTGGAAGGCTTTTGAATATATATTCAATTTTTGCTTCTGCGACTTCAGGCTTTATCTGTTTCACACGTTCATAAGGAGTATGCGGCTTGGGAATAAAAACTCCGACATTTACATTGCACTGAATTTTTGTTTTTGCTTGAAGCTCAAGAAGAAAATCGACTATAGCTTTTTCTTCACTTCCCTCGGCTCCTGAATCACAATTTCTGTCTTCAAAATAATCGCCAAGCGGAAGACCTATCATAAAATAAAATTTTGCGCTCGACCAGCCACGACTCTTTGCTTCCTTTATAATTTCTTCAAGATGGCTTGCATAAACTTCCTTGTTAAGGCTTAGCTGCCACATTTCCTCTGGAGTTTCAACGGCGAATGTAAGACCGCTTTTTCTGATTTTTGAAAGTTTCTCAAGAATATCAAGTGAAAATGCATTTACTTTTAACGATGGAAGCTGAAACGAAACATTAAAACCTTTATAGCGTTCATTTAAAATATCAAGGAGATTTGAAACTTCGGGAAAATCCGCGCTGCTCAAGGAATTAAGACTGACTTCTCTGTAGCCCGCATCAAAAACTAAATGGTCAATTTCTTCAATTATTAAATTTTTGTTTTTTACACGCATAGGCCGGTAGTAAATTCCGGCATGGCAAAAACGACAGCCATTTGGACATCCGCGCATAATTTCAACAACGCCATGATCCTGAACAGGCTTACAGGACGGCAAAGGAAACCAGCCTGGCACAGACGGAACAAGACCAAAATCAGACTGCACTACTCTTCTTGCAACTTTTTTTTCAAGGTGTTTTTTCTTTGTCCAAATGAAATTTTTTGATTCTAAAAATCCAATCAAATCTTTTCTTGACGCGCCGTTTTTTTTCAGCTTGGACAAATCTTCAACTAAGTTAAAAAGCGCAGGTTCGGCTTCGCCTATAAAAAATGCGTCAAAAAAATCGCTGAATGGAGCTGGATTTGTAACACCACAGCCGCCAGCGATAACGATTGGCTCGTCTTCAGTTCTTTCGCTTGCAAGAAGATGAACCTTGCCAGAATCAAGCATTGCCAAAACTTCCGTTATTCCAAGCTCGTAGCCAATTGAAAAACCAATCATGTCTGTTTTGAACAACGGAATTCCAGTTTCAATTGTGTAAAGCGGCACATTATTTTCTTTTAAAAGATTTTCAAAATCAACATCAGGAGCAAAAACGCGTTCGCATCTTACATCGGGAAGAAGATTCAGTCCGTTATAAATAATTTTTACTGCAAGATTTGACATTGCAATTTCATACAAATCAGGAAATGCAACTGCAAAATTAAAATATTCGTCCTGCTCGGAATGTGGCTTAACTGTAATTCCGAATTCTCCGCCAACATAACGCGATGGCGACTGAATAGAATTCAACTTAGAAGCAAAAATTTTCAGAGGATCAATTAAATCAGAAGTTTTCATAAAGTTGTTTTAAAATCAAGACGGCGGCCGTTAATGCTCATCAAAAGACCAATCGCAAGCATATTTGTCAAAAGCGCAGAACCTCCATAAGAAAGAAAGGGAAGCGGAATTCCTGTGATTGGCATTATTCCCATAACCATTCCAACATTTACAATAAAATGAAAAAAGAACATTCCAAGAATTCCAGAAGCAATGTAGCAACTGTAGGAATTATTAGTCTGCCTTATTATGTGCGTAATTCGAATCAAGATTGCAAAAAATGCGCAGAATAAAACAATTCCGCCTACAAATCCCATTTCCTCTGAAAAGATGCTGAATATAAAATCCGTGCTTTGCTGAGGAAGAAAACGCAAATGGCTTTGAGAACCTTGCATGAATCCGCGCCCAAAAAGAGTTCCAGCTCCTATTGCAGTTTTGGACTGAATTATATTCCAGCCGGCTCCACGAGGATCGCTATTCGGATCTATAAAAACTATAAGCCTTGCAATCTGGTAAGGCTTTAAAACTTTTCCGCAACACCAGGAACCAGCAATTGCGCATGAAAAAATTCCAAAGAAATATGTAATCCAATAATAATATTTTTTCTTGAAAAACATATTTCCCAAAATTCCAATTATACAAATTCCAAGGGAAGCTGAAAAAACAAGAATTCTAAGTTTTATGTTTGAAAGAACGTGGATAATGGGAACAGATTTCCGCAAAATTTCAGTTTCCCAAATTGGAAGAACCGCAAAAACAATGGTAAGCATTCCAGTCAAAAAAACAATCATAAGATAGCGGACAGGAACATCAGCCATAAAGCACATAAAAAGAAAAATAGGAAGAAAAACACTCGCAGTTCCCAAGTCAGGCTGAAGAAGAATAAGTCCCATTGGAACCATCATTATGCAAATTGCAAGCACAAAACGTTTCATTGGTTTTTCAGCAGAGGATTTTTCAAGAAAACGCGCCAAACAAAGTATAAATGCTATTTTCATAAGCTCAGAAGGCTGAATTCCCAAATCCCCGATTCCAAGCCAGCTTCTAGCTCCATTTACATATCTTCCAAAAAATCTTGTGTATACAAGAATTGCCGCCATAAAAATAAAAAAGTAATGGGAATATCGCTCCAGTTTTCTGTAATCCATCAGAGCCATTATAATCATTACTGAAAATCCGATGCAAAACCAAACAATCTGCTTTATGTACTCATTGGAAACAAGAACACCTTCAGAATTTATTCCAGAAGAATAAATAAATGCAATGCCAATGGTTATTAAAAGCAAAACGCACAAAAGAAGAATATAGTCAATTGAACTAAAAAATCTGATTTTCATTCGCGTCTTCCTCCTGCTGCTCTTTGCCTGTTCAGTAAATAGCGGAATTTCAAAGCATCCACAGATTCTTCAAAAGTCTGATTATTGAAAATTCCCTGGATAATTATATTTGTGGCATAAGGAGCCCACCATTCCCAAGTATTTACGGCTTCAACTAGAACCGCGACAACAACTTGCTCTTCAGGCGGAGCATCAAAAGGCGCATAAGCAACCATCCAAGAATGCCAGTGATTTTTTCCAACGCCATTAACTTCCGCAGTTCCAGTTTTTCCCGCAATCTGTACAGAAGTATTGTGCATCGGATAAACAGCAGTTCCGTCTGTAATTGTGTAACGCAAATTTCTTTGAACATCTTTCCAGACTTCAGGAGCTACAGTTGACTCATGCATTACTTCAGGCTTTATTTCTTGAATTGAATCATTTGCGGAATCCCGAATTTCTTTAAGCAAATGCGGCCTGTAAATTTTTCCGCTGTTGCAAACCATAGCCATCATATTCGCAACATGAAGAGGCGTTGCAAGAGTATATCCCTGTCCGATTGACATATTCATTGTGTCGCCGCCAAGCCATTTTTCATGGTAACGGCGTTCCTTCCATTGCGGCGTAGGAACAAAGCCATTGCTTTGAGCAGGCAAATCAATTCCAAGACTCTGGCCAAATCCAAATTCTTTGGAATAACTTGCGATTCGCTCCACCCCAAGATGATCTGTTCCTATGACCCAAAAATAAACATCGCAACTCTGGGCAAGCGCATTTTTTAAATCAAGCCAGCCATGTCCTGGAAGCCCGATATGGCAACGGAAAACTCTGTCTCCGTAAGTAATTCTGCCGGGACATTCTATTTTTTTTTCCGCAGGGAAAACTTTTTCTGAAAGAACTGCAGTGCTCATAATGATTTTAAAAGTTGAAGCTGGAGGATATTCAGCATTTACAACTCTGTTCAGCATTGGCTTATTTTTGTCCGCGGCAAGTTTTGCATATTGAGCAGAAGCGTCATCTTTTGAAAATATATTGGCATCAAAATATGGATATGAAACCATGGCAAGAATTTCCCCGGAAGCAGGCTTTAGAACAACCGCAGCTCCTACCCGTTCTCCAAGTGCTTTTTCTGCCAAAGTTTGAATTTCACTATCGATTGTGAGAACAAGATTTTTTCCACTCACAGGCGGAACAACAACAGGATCCTCATTCAAGATTCGTCCGTGAACATCAACTGTGCGGCTTATGCTTCCTTCTTTTCCCTGAAGCAAGCTGTCATACTGCCTTTCGATTCCAGTTTTTCCAACGATTGAATTTGAAGTATAGCCTTTGTTATACATCAGCTTAAGTTCTTCATTTGTAATATCGCCTACGTATCCTAAAACATGGCTCAGAGAACCAGTTTCGGCATAATAGCGGACAGGCTTATTTCTCCAGGAAACTCCAGGCAAGTCAGTCAGATTTTCTGCAATATTCGAAATAATTTCAAAAGGAACGTTTGTTTTTACTTCAATTGGCGAAAAACTTTTTCTGAGCCGCGACGGAATTTTTGTGTCAATATTCATTTTTGAAATTCCAAGGAATTTGGCGAGTTTCGTTGCAACAGTATCAAAATATCCCTGCGGAATTTCTCCAGGAATCAAATCAACAGCGAAAGAATCTGTATTGATAACCATCGGCAACTTTGCCTTTCTATCAAAAATTTCTCCACGCTGAGCCGCAATTTTTGTTATAGTTCTTGAAATTCGAACAGAGCGGTTTTGATACTGCGCTCCTTCCAAAATCTGAAGGCTGAAAAGTTTCAGCGCATAAACAGCAAAAAAAACAGAAATAATTCCAAGCAAAAATGAAGCTTTATAATTTTTTTTTAGCGAGCCGCTTTTGTTTTTTGAATCTTCAAAAGCTGAATCAAAACGATTTTTTCCGCTCATTGAAAAATATTCTCCGGTTTTAAAATAACGCTATTTCTAAAAAGCCGCAAAAATTTAAAAACAAACGGACTCAAAAATCCGTTCATCAAAATTTCAAATAAAAAGCTGAAAGAAAAAATTTTATACGAAGCGACAATAAGAGGAAAAAACATGGAAATTAGATAAACGAAAAGGACTTTTAATATTGTAGCGCAAATTCCAAGAAAAAGCGGAACAAAAAATCCTTCTGTATTCAATGACTTGTTGAAAATTCCGCCCAAATAGCCAAGCACAGATCTAAGAAGACAGTTCAATCCAATCGGACAAGCGCTCAAAAAATCCAAAAACAAGCCTGAAACAAAACCTGTAGTTTCCCCGATTATTTTTCCATTATTTATAGAAAAAAACAAAACGCAAATCAAAGACAAGTCTGGCAAAGCCGGAAGAAAAACAATATTCGAAAGAACTGCGGCTTCAAAAACTGAAACAAAAAGCAGAATGGCAGAACTTGAAAAAAAAGCTCGTAACATTTTTTCTCCAAACAACAAAGCTAGTTTTTTGCAAGCGGCGGCTTGTCATTTAAATTTTTCTGGTCAACAACAAGCACATTTTCCAAGCGCAAAAAATCTATTACAGGCTCAAGCTCAATGCTAAGCGATGAATCGTAATCAAGAATTTTGATTTTCGAAATGCGGCCAATCGGAACATCTTTGACATAGTTTCCATTTTCACCGCTGGTAACAACAATATCGCCATGATTCAAACTGTCAAAAACTCTTTTCCGTATATACTGAAGATTTAAAGGACTTCCATAAGAACCGTTTCCCGAAACGATTCCAATATCACGGGTATTTTGAATCCGCGCGGAAATATTGCATTTTGTGTCATAAACTGGCATTACAAGACTTGTATCAAGTCCGGCTGTAACAACTTTGCCTACAATGCCGACATTTCCACTTTGAATCGCAATAACAGGAAAGCCTTTTTTTATTCCGCTTCTAGCGCCTTTGTTTATTGTAATTCCCGAATAAAGATTGTCTGGATCCCGACCGATTATCTGGGCAGGAATATTTTTATATTCAATTTCAGAGGCAAACTGAAGCTGTTCACGCAGGCGTTCGTTCTCCTTTCGGATTTCAACATTGTTGCGCTGCATGAATTCATAGTCTTTCAGTTTTTCCGAAAGTTCCTTGTATTCTTTTTGAAGAACTGCAATGTCTCTTATTGACGTAACAATTCCAGTTACAGCACTTATTGCGGAACTACTTCCTTTTTGAATCAAAGAAATTACCGAAAAACCAACTTTATTAAAATTAACAACAAATCCGCCTCCAGAAAAACCTAAAAGCACTCCGCTGAAAACAACAAGAAATGCCAAAAGAATTTCCGCAGTTTTTATGCGGATAGAAGCTTTAAATTTTCCCGCCATGAGCAAACAACCCGATGTTTTTAGTCATTCAGATTTTCATAAATTGAACGACGAGTAGACATATCCTTGAACAATTCAAATGCTTCGCCTGCGCCTTTTGCAACACATTCAAGAGGCTTTTCTACAAGGAATACAGGAACGCCAGTTTCTTTCTTTATCAAATCTTTAAGGCCTTTTAGCATTGAACCGCCGCCAGACATAACAATTCCGCGCTCAACAATATCAGCCGCAAGCTCAGGAGGAGTTCGTCCCAAAGTTTTCTTTATTTCTTCAATAATTTTTGAAACAGGCTCTTTCAAAGCTTCGCGCACTTCTACAGAATCAACTTCAAGACGGCGTGGAAGACCAGTAATCGCATCTCCTCCGCGGATTTCCATTTTCCGAATTTTGTCATCATCGACATTTTTTTCAGCAATTGCATTTCCAATTTCAATTTTAAGACGTTCCGCAGTCTGCTGTCCAATTATCAAGTTGTGAACAGAACGAATGTGCTTTATAATAGCCTCGTCAAAAGCATTTCCGCCGATTCTAATTGAGCTTGTAACAACCATTCCGCCCAAGGAAATAACTGAAACTTCTGTAGTTCCGCCGCCAATATCGCAAACCATGTGTCCGGCCGGCTCGTAAATAGGAATTTCAGCTCCAATAGCAGCGGCAAGGCTTTCCTCAATCAGTTTTACTTCTTTTGCACCGGCTTTCAAAGCGGCAGCCATTACAGCGTCCTGCTGAACCTGAGTAATACAAGAAGGAATTCCAATTTTCATTCTTATGGACTTAAAAAGATTATGACGCGGAATTACTTTTGAAATAAAATATTTCAGCATTTTTTCAGTTGAATCACTGTCTGAAATAACACCATCCGCCAAAGGTCTTATAGCGACGATATTTCCCGGTGTCTTCCAAAGCATTCTCTTTGCCTCAACACCAACGGCCTCAATTCTACCAGTTCCCTTTTCAACTGCCACAACTGAAGGTTCGTCAATAACAATTCCTTGTCCGCGGACATAAATCAATGTATTGCAAGTCCCCAAATCAATTCCTATATCAGTTGTAAAATTATCAAGAAAGCTCATTTTTCCTCCTCCAAGCTTTTCTGTAAAATTCAAATTTTTATAGCTCTGACATTTTTTTCAGCGCGCCTTTATGGTTGAACTGAATTTTCAAGCATTTCCGCCATTCAGACCGAGCTTTTATATTGTCGCCTTTTTTTTCATATAATACACCAAGTCCGTAATGCGCGTCAGCAGAATTTTGATTTTTTTCAAGAATTGAATTAAATTCTTTTTCCGCATCCGAAAAATTGCCTTCAGTTGTATAGATCTGCCCAAGAAGAATATGGCTGTCGTCCAAAAGATCTTCATTCTGGCTTATTTTCATAACGCGGACAAGATACTGCTTTGCAACAGATTCCTGCCCATTATTGCAATACTGCTTTGCAATATTGAACAAAAGCGTATCAGTTTCACGCACAAGAAGCGCTTCTGTAAACGCCGCAATGCTTTCGTCAGTTTCGCCAAGAGAGGCATAGCTCAATCCAAGCAAAAGCGGAATATCAGCCGATTTATATCCATTTGAAACCGCAAGTGAAAGATATTTTACAACCAAATCAGCGTAATAATGATAAGCTGAAACTTTGTTTTTATAAAAATAAGCGCGGCCAAGCATATACTGAATCTGAGGAAGCGTGTCTTTTTTGCATCCATGCATCGCTTTTCTAAGGCTGAAAATCGATTTGTCCAAAAGTTCCTGAGACTTTATATTGTCAGTCTCTGATTCCGCCAACATAAATGAGCTATAGCCTAAAAAAGCAAGAGCAGCATTATGATAAGGATTTTCATCAAGAATTCTTGAAGCGGAATTATAAACAGATTTATAGCCATCTTCCGTGTGAAGCGACCAGTTTTTATACATTGAATCAACTGAATCAAGCTTAAAAAATTTGTTCCCGATAAATTTTATAAAAATAAAAGAAAATAAAGTTACAAAAACAATTGCAAAAGACGCGATTATAAACTTAATAACAAAGGTTTTCCTTTTATGGTAGAACAAGTCCAAACCGTATCTAGCTTTCATTTTCCCCACCCGAAAAATGCAATAAACAAAATCAAGTCTGCTTTCAGAAAATCTGATGCAAACGAAAATAAAAAGGATATGATAAGCCGGGTTCTGGAACGTTTTATTAAAAACGTGTTGACCATCTATCTGCAATGCCAGTTGCCTAGCACTTCCAGCAATCTACCCGCAGCATAAGGCCGGAAAACCAAACTGCTATATGATTTTGCTCCAAATGAGGTTTACTTATGCCGTTTCTGTTGCCAAAAACGCGGTAGGCTCTTACCCTGCCTTTTCACCCTTACCCATTACAGGCGGTAATTTTCTGTAGCACTTTCTGTCGGAAAAGAAACTTTACTGAAAACCAGCAGTTTTTCTTTTCCGCCCGGTTATTGCCCGGCATCTTTTCCGGAGGAGCCCGGACTTTACCTCACTAAAAAGAAATCATCATCTCTTTTAGCACGGTCAACATATCCTTATTTTTTTAATTCTCATAATCAAGGGATTTGATAGAAGAATCTGAATCTTCTGAATCATCGCCCTCAATATCAATAAAATCCTCATCCTCAAGAAGATCTTCATCCATATCATCAGCAGAACTGTCGTCATGAATCGAAACATAGTTTTCATCCAAGTCAGCGGCTTCTTCATAGAAAAGAATTCTGCTGCAATAAGGACAAAAAAGTATTTTTTCTCCATGGTGAACTTCATTTGCAAACTGCGCCGGTAAAATCATGTGGCAACCATCGCAAACCTTTCCCTTTACAGCGACAATTCCTTTGCGATTTCTTTTGATGATTCTCTGAAACTTCATGATTGTTTCTGAATCAATACCTTCTGATATTTCCGCTTCTTGTGCTTTTAACGCCTCAAGTTTTTCATTGCAAGCGGCAATTTCCTTGTCAAGATTTTCGCGAGCTTCATTCACATCTTTTTCTGTTGAAGCAATCAAATCTTCTTCACTTTTAAGCAAATCGTTAAGCTCAGCCATGCTTTTTTCTTCGCGCTGAAGTTCTTTACGTTTTGAATCTTCCAAAGCCTGCGCTTCTGAAATCTGTTTTTCAAGAATCTCATATTCGCGGTGCGTTGAAATAGCATCCATTCCTCTTTCGCCTTCTTCGCGTTTTCTCTGGGCTTCATCGAGCTCAACTCTTAAGCGGGCGACAATATCTTTTTTTTCTTCGTAAAGCTTATTTTTTTCGATATATTCTCTCTTAAAACGGTCAAGGCTTTCCGTGCTGCCATCAAGAGTTTTCGGCAATTCCTCAACTTTCGCTTCAATTTCATATTTTTCAGCAAGCACGTCCTGCAAGCTTTTTAATCTTTCTAATTCTTCTGTCATTTGCATAGATGGCAACCTCTTGTAAATTCTATATATAGGTGCAATATTTTACACAATTTCGGCTTTTATGTCTACACGATTTCTATCAGGAATCAATGTAGTCTCTAAGACCGTTTGAACGGCGCGGATGTCTAAGCCTTCTTAAAGCCTTTGCTTCAATCTGGCGGATTCTTTCCCTTGTTACATTAAAATAAAGTCCAACTTCTTCAAGAGTAAGAGAATATCCGTCATCAAGTCCGAAACGCATCTTCAAAACTTCCTGCTCGCGCTGCGGCAATGTGCTTAGAACAGAACGAAGCTGCTCCTGAAGCAATGTGTACGCAGTCTGATTAGCTGGATTTTCAATTTCCTTGTCTTCAATAAAATCTCCCAAAGACGAATCTTCTTCCTCGCCGATCGGAGTTTCAAGGGAAATCGGCTCTCTGGCAACATTTTTCACCTGCTTTACGCGCGCAAGAGGCCAAGAAAGCTGCGCTGCAATCTCTTCATCAGTCGGCTCTCTTCCATATTTTTGCATAAGCTGGCGGCTTTCACGGACAACTTTGTTTATCTGCTCAATCATGTGAACCGGAACACGAATAGTTCTTGCCTGGTCAGAAATTGACCTTGTAATCGCCTGGCGAATCCACCAAGTCGCATAAGTTGAAAATTTATATCCTTTGCGGTATTCAAATTTTTCAACAGCCTTTATAAGACCGATGTTTCCTTCCTGAATCAGGTCAAAAAGCTGAAGTCCGCGGTTTGTGTATTTTTTTGCAATTGAAACAACAAGACGAAGGTTTGCATTTATAAGCCGGTTTTTCGCCTGTTCAAGCTGCAATCTTCCGCGCTCTATTTCCTTCTTCATTTCAAGAATTTCATCAACGGAATTTTCAAAATCGTACTCAAGTTCGCGGAGTTTTCTGTCAATTTTCTGAATTTCAGTATAGTCAGAACGAATCTCGTCAGCAGACATCGCAAGCTCTTTTTCAAGTTTTGCGGATTCAGTTCTAATTGCAAGACGGCGGCCAATTGAACGAAGACCAACAGCATCCGTAATACGCAGTTTTTTCATGCGGCGCTCTTGAATCAAATGGTACTCGTCAATTTTTTTTGAAGCCGTGATAAACTTCGCGCTGAAAGTTTCAATTTCTTCAGTCTGAAGTTCTGCATTCAAAAGCGATTCTTTTATAAAATCCCTTACACGCTTCAAATTTTCATCAGAAAAAATATTTATTGTAGGATCTTCGGAATGAAGCTGTTTTTTCAACACCATGTATTCAGCCATTTGCTCGCGGATCGGCTTTACATATTCAACATAGCAACTTCTTAAGCGGCGGCGCTCAGCCATAAGCTCATTTATTTCTTTTCTGGCTTTTCCTGGTTCATGCGGATCTATTTTTTTATAAATTGTGTGGCAAATCTGGTAAAATTCAGGAATAATCATGCCGGAATTTCTTATGACATTTTTTATTATGTTCTGCCCGTCTTCCATCTGCTTTGAAAGAATAACTTCCTGCTCTGCCGTAAGAAGATTTTCCTTTCCAATTTCGCGCAGATAAAGCCGAATCGGATCATCAACTCCAGATTCCTTGTCATTTGAAACAAGGCGGTGCTTTTCATCAAATTTAGAATCGTCTTCAGAATCAGAAAGTGCCCCTTCGTCGTCCTCTTCCTCATTTTCTTCATCATCCAGAAGACTATCCTCTTCCATAACCTGAATATTGTTTTTTGTAAGAAGCTGAAGAACTTCTTCCATTTTTGGAGAATTCACAAATTCTGGTGTTAAAATCTCAGTAATTTCGTCCCATGAAATAATCTGCTTGCTGCACGCATAATCCAAAAGTTTTTTTACATTCGGATCAAGAACTTCCTCCGACTCCTGCTCAGAATCAGAAGCTTCTTCCTCATCTTCTGAATTTTCTTCATGAACAGATTCATTTTCTTCAGGTTCTTCTGATTCATCAAATTCAGTCAAATCCACGTTTTTTTTGTTTTTTTCTGATTTTGATTCAAGCGATGTTTTTTCTTTTTTAATTGTTTCAGATTTTTTTTCAGGTGACTTTCTAGCCATTGATTAATCCTTCAAATTTTCAATTTGGAAATCAAGTTCCATTTTCTGTTTTGTAAGTTCCACTAAAAGCGCCTTGTCTTCCGGTAAAATGCTCCTCGACAAAGAGGAAATTTTCTCCATAATAGACATTTTTTTTCGCTTGTAAGCATTTCTTTTCAAGTAACTTATACAGCTTTCGGCAGATTCTTGAATTCGCCCAGTATTTTTGCTTACAGTTTCAATTATAAGCTTTCTGAAATTTTCCTGATCTATCCGGTTAAGTATATTGCTTACTGAAAAAGAGCCGTTTTTCTGGCACTCTTGCATAACAGCAAATAGTTGCTTGGAATAACTGTCCGACAAATCATCAACGGAAACACATTCGCACATTTTTTGGAAAAGACTGACATCTTCAGTTACGGCTGTCATAACAGCTTGCAGTTCAGCGGTTACTTTTATTTTTTCAGAATCCGCCGGATTTTTCTGCTCCGTACTTGCATTTCTAAAACGGTATGAAACTTTGTCCCGGTTGAAATAATCCCTTCGAGCAGCCTCCTTTTCTATACCGTATGTCTGGCACAACTGATCCAAACAGGCATCTTTCTGAACATCCGACTGCAAAGAATCTATGTACTCAAAAAAATCTAACGAAGCCTTAGACTTGCCCATAGGGGTATCTTTAGGATAGAGTTCTTGCAGTTTAGATAACAGATAATCAGAATCAAATATAGCATTATTGACTTCATTCGTCAAGTATTCAGCCCCGAAATTCAGCATAATTTCAGCAGGATCTTTTCCGCCTGAAAGCCTTATTACTTTTACAGCCACGTCTTGCTTTCTGCACATAAGAATCGCACGCTTAGTTGCTTTTTGCCCTGCTCCGTCAGAATCAAAAGAAAGATAAATTTCTTCAACAAAATGCTTTACAAGTGAAATTTGCTCATCAGTAAGAGACGTTCCCAAAGGAGCGACCGCCCAGGTAATTCCGCACTGATGGTAAGCAATGCAGTCCATGTAGCCTTCGCAAAATATGACTTTGTGCTTTTCACGGATTGAAGACTTTGCAAAATTAAAAGCGTAAAGAGTGCTTCCCTTTTTATATTGAATCAAATCGCCGGAATTAAGATATTTTGGAGACTTCTGGGCATCGCCGCGCAAAAAACGTCCGCCCATAGCTACAACATCTCCATCTTTGTCAAAAATCGGAAACATCAGCCTGTCAGAAAAAAAAGCACAGTCCGGATAATTTTTACTAAAAAGCCCTGAATTATTCAAAAAATCCTCGGAATAATTTTTTTTCAAAAGGAACTGCTTTAGCCATTTTCGGTCTGAAGGACTATAGCCAATTTTGAATTTTTCGAGAATTTCCTGCGAAAGTCCGCGCTTTAAAATGTAGCCAAGGGCAAATTTTCCAGCTGGAGTTTCCATAAGCATATAGTGAAACATTCCAGCAACTCTTGTATACAAATTCTTATATTCATCCTTGATTTTTGAAGCCGAAGAATCAACACTTTTTGCAGAACCGTTTGAATATGAAAGCTGAACCCCTGCTTTTTTTGCAAGAAATTCCACAGACTCAACAAAAGAAAGCTTTTCCATCTCCCTTACAAAATCAAAGACATTTCCAGAAACGCCGCAGCCAAAGCAATGATAAAATTTTTTATCTTGGGAAACACTGAACGAAGGCGTTTTTTCATTATGGAAAGGACAGCAACCCCACCAGTTTGAGCCGCGCTGTTCAAGAGGAACGTACTCGGATACAAGACTGACAATATCAGTTTTTTCCGCAACTTCGTCAATTGATTCCTTAGCTATCAGACCAGGCATTTTATTTTAAAAACCTTTTGAATAGTAGTTTGTATTTTCAGCAGCTTTGTGCTGATCAAAATTCTTTGAGAATGTATGGCGTCCAGTCGCAGGATCTGTGAGAACAAAAAAATAATAGTCAGTTTTGGCAGGATTCAATGCGGCGGAAAAGGCAACAAGACCCGGATTTGAAATAGGTCCTGCTGGAAGTCCAGCCCATTTATAAGTATTGTAAGGACTGTCAATTTTTAAATCATCGTAAGTTATACGGTCAGGATGCGGCTTTCCTTGAATTTCAGTCAAAATATATTCAATTGTTGCGCAAGAATAAAGCCCGATTCCATGCTTAAGCCTGTTTGTAAAAACGCTGGAAATAAGAGGAGCCTCAGACTTAACACGGTACTCGCGCTCAACAACCGAAGCCAAAGTAACAAACTCATGCAGTTCAGAAGGAGACAAATCTTTCACTCCTGAAATTTCAGCGGATTTAGAAAAAAAGTTGTCAGCCATAATTTCAACAACGTCTTTCGCTTCCATTTGGGCTATAAAAAAATAAGTGTCGGGAAAAAGGTAGCCTTCAAAATTCTTGGCTGGAATTTTATATTTTTCCAAAAGCTCTGAATCTTTGCAGAAAAACAAGAAATCTTCAGCGGAACAAATATTTTTATCCTCAAGAATTCTTGCAATTTTTGACATTGTAAGACCTTCTGGAACAACAACAGAAATATATTCGCTTGCGCCGGACTGCAAAATCTGGTAAATTTCCTTCATTCCCATAGAAGTGCTTAAAGTATACGAGCCGCTTTTTAAACTGAATGGCTTCGTCCTGTCAAAAACGTTGAATCTTGCGGCATAATAAAAAGCATCAGCTGATTTCACAAGTCCTTTTTCTTTTAAAAGAAGTGAAATTTTTCTTACCGAAGCTCCTGAAGGCACACTGATTTTTTCAAAACGGCTATTTTCTGCGGAATCAACAGGCTTGGCAATGTAAGCCCACATTCCAAAAGCCGCCACAAAAAGAATTGAAAGCGCCGCCAGAATCCAGGTAAAAAAAACAACAATCTTGTATAAAATCCGTTTCAAAGCTGAATTTCCTGACCTTCTTTTGAAATATAAAGATTCAAATTTCCGTTTGACTTATATTTTTTGTAGTTGTTTCCAGCGTCAAGAATTGAATCAAGCTTTTTATCATCGTAATTAGGCTCATGGTGAAAAAAATAAAGATTCTTGATATTCCAGTTAGAAGCAAAATCAATTGCGGAACTGAAGGAATTATGTCCCCAGTTCACTTTTTTTGCGGCTTCTGGATTTGTATACTGACTGTCAAAAACCAAAACATCAGCATTTTCAAAAAACTTATTTCTAGCGCATCCTTTGTCAAAATCCGAAGTTTGAAGCTCCACGTCTGTGCTGTAAATAAAACGCTTTCCGTCCTCTTCAAATGAATAAGAATAAGAATCTCCAGGATGAAACATTCTGTGGCATTCTATTTTCAAACCGCCGATTTCAATTGGATTGCCTTCTTGCATAAGATGAAATGAAAGCTGATTTTTTACAGATCCAAAGCAAGCGTTTATTGGAAAATACGGAAGGCTGCTCTGACGCTCAAGATATTCCTCGGCATCCGCAAAAGGCGTATAAATGTCGATTTTTGAATTAGGCGAAAAAGACTGTCCGAAGAATGGAAAGCCCTGAATATGATCCCAATGGAAATGTGAAAGAAAAATATTATAATGTCCGTTTTCCGGCTGACGGCCAGCAACAGAAAATTCCCTTAAGCCAGTTCCACAGTCAAGCAAAAAAAGCTCGTCGGACTTTGACCTAAGCTCTATGCAAGGAGTGTTTCCGCCTATAGTTCCATAAATCCATTCAGGCAGAGATGAAAGGAATTTCATTTTTGACTCGGAACTTTCCAAATCCTTCGGAGAAATGCGGGAAACAACGGCCGCAATTTTTGCCTGTACCTGAGCATTCTTTAGCGGTGTAGGCAAAGATCCCCGAACTCCCCAGAAATGAATCAGCACTTTCATCCTCCATAAAATTCCGCAGAATTTTCGAGATTGCATTATACAGAAATTGAAACAAACTGTAAACAGATTATTCCTTGCTTTTGTTTTCAAATTTCGTGTAGCTTGAAAGAAATATGACGTCAACATCGCCAATCGGACCGTTGCGCTGTTTTGCCACAATCAGTTTTCGTTCCTGAACCGGATTGTAGCCTTCGTTGGTTTCCTTGTTGTCGCTCCGCTTTCCGTGTATAAACATAACCATGTCAGCATCCTGCTCAATCGAACCTGAGCCTCTAAGCTGAGCAAGGTTCGGCTCTTCTCCTTCCGCGGCTCTGGCAACCTGACACAAAACAACAATCGGAATTTCAAGCTCACGCGCAAGGCTTTTAAGGGACTTTGAAATTGCTGACTGCTGCTCAAAAAGCTGGGCGTCTGGATTTTCACTAGTAATAAGTCCGATATAGTCAATAAAAATAATCTGGACTTTCTGGTTGACTTTCATTCGCCTTGCCATTGCCCGCAAATCAAGGAGCTTCATGTTTGGCGTGTCAACAATATAAAGAGGTGCATTGAAACATTCTCCTGCCGCATCCTGAAGCTTTTTAAAATCTTCTATTTTAAGCATTCCGTTTCTAAGCTTTGTTCCGGGAATTCTCGCAATCTGAGAAAGAAGACGCTGCGCAATCTGATCCGCAGACATTTCCAAGCTGAAAAATCCACACGGAATTCCGCGGTCAATTGCAATGTTTTGCATCATGCTCAATGCAAGGGCTGTTTTTCCCATTGAAGGGCGCGCACCGATTATAATCATTTCGCTGTTCTGAAAACCGCTTGTCATGCTGTCAAGATCGTTAAGTCCTGAAGGAATGCCAGAAAACGCGTTTTTATTTTTGTATCTCGTATCGATTATCTGAATAACTTTCGGCACAACATCTTTCATTGCAAGAACTTGCGCAGACTGATTTATATCCGTGAGCTTGAAAATTTTCTGTTCCGCATCTTCAAGAATAGAACGGCTTTCCTTTGTTTCGTCAAAACTGGACGCTTTTATTTCCGAGGAAATTTTTATAAGATTACGCCGGGTTGACTGGTCAAGAACAATTTTCGCATAATAATCAACATTCGCACTTGTGGGAACAATGTCTGTCAGAGAGGAAATGTAAGCTACTCCACCGGCAGCCTCAAGTTTTCCGTTTTTTGTAAGGTCATCAACAAGAGTAAGCAAGTCTCCTTTTATTCCAGATGAAAAAAGATGCATCAAGGATTCATAAATAAGCTGATTTTGCTGGCTATAAAAATTTTCACTTCGCAAATATGTCACAACATCGCTTACAGAGCTCCAGTCCAGCAAAAGAGCTCCAAGAACAGCCTGTTCTGCCTCAACATTATGCGGAGGTATCTTATCTTTTAGATCCATATTTCCTCTTTCCAATAACACGGACAAGGCACTATCACGACAAAAATCTTGCCTCGCCCATTTTTACGGTTTTGCTAAACTCTAAATAAAAAAAAACCGCAAGAAAAATCTCACGGTTTTATTTTTTTCAAAGCATTTTTAGATATTACTCAGATTTTGCTTCTTCAGCTGGAGCTTCATCTTTCTTTGCAGGAACTTCTTCTTTCTTAGCAGTTGCATCATCCTGAGATTTTACAGTAACTTTTACTTCAGCCACTGTATTTTCATAGAGATGAACTTTTACAGAATAAGAGCCTGTGTTTTTAATCGTGTGTCCAGGAATTTCAACTTTCTTGCGCTCAATCTCGAATCCGCTCTTCTTGTAAAAGTCAGAGACTGTCTGATTTGTAACAGCTCCGTACAATTTACCATTGTTTCCAGCAGGCATAGAAATAACAACTTCAAGAGCCTCAAGTTTTTCCTTCAAACTCATGCTGTCCTTACGCTTCTGCTCCTTGCGGGCTTCAATTTCAGCCTTTTTTGTAGCGAAATAAGCTTCTGTTTCTGGTGTGCATGGAACTGCAAGCATACGAGGGAAAAGATAGTTGCGGAAATATCCATTAGCAACATTCTTTACATCACCCATTTCTCCAAGGTGTTTTACATCTTCATTAAGAATTACTTTCATTTTTTCAAGCTCCTATAAAATTTTGGTTTTACGCAGCTCCACCAGGAGTTGGCTTCACTGCTAAAAATTAGTCTGCAACAAAAGGAAGAAGACAAATTGCTCGCGCACGCTTAATTGCTGCCGCAACTTCTTTCTGATGTCTTGAGCAAGTTCCAGTTATGCGGCGTGGAAGAATCTTGCCACGTTCTGTTGTAAAGCGGCGAAGTCCGTCTGCATCTTTGTAATCAATTTTTCCCTTGTTTGCGCAAAATCGGCATACTTTCTTGTGTGAGAAAAATTTTCCTTTTCCACGAGCCCCACGAACTTCATCTTCACGTCCTGAATCCTGAAGCTGCTCCTGTGTTACATTTGTATTTTCGTTTACTTCTTTTTCGTCTGCCATAATATAGCTCCTGTTTTTAAGAGTTTTTTAACTGCGGAAACCGAATTAAAACGGAATATCTTCAGGGAAGCCAGCGTTATCTCCGCCAAAAGCTTCTGAAGAAGGCTCATATCCGCCGCCGGAAGACTGATTTTGAGAATAAGAAGCGCGCTGCTGATAACCCCCAAATGAATCAGAGTTGCCGTTATTCTGACTGCTAGAAGACCTTGAGCCCAAAAGCTCAATTGAGTCAGCAAGAATATTTACCCTGCTGAATTTCTGTCCGTCTTTTTCCCATCTGTCCTGGCGCAAAGAACCTTGAACCGCAATTTGTGTTCCTTTTGTAAGATAAGGCTTGATACCTTCCGCACCTTTTCCGAAATATGAAATATCGAAAAAGTTAGCTTCGCTAATCCACTGGTCTCCGTCTTTCTTGCTGCGGTTTACAGCAATAGAAATTGAAGCGACAGCAGTTCCGCTGTTAAGATACCTTAATTCTGCGTCTCTTGTAAGTCTTCCTACAATAACAACGCTGTTTATATCAGAATTCGCCATAATCTACTCCGGAATTTTTTGTCTTATACGTTCTTTGATTCGATTAAAACAAAAAGATATTTCAAAAGATTGTTGTTGAATTTGAATTTACCGTCAAGCTCAATGATTTTAGCAGGATTCAATTTCAGTGTAAAAAGAACAAAGTGTCCGCGTTTCTGCTTTTTTACTTCGTATGTAAGATCACGGTCGCCGAAAACTTCCTCTTTTTCGATTTCTGCGCCAAAACTTGCAAGGTCAGCTCTAAGAGTTTCAAGACCGACCTTAGATTTTTCTTCCTCTAAAGGAAAGATTGTCATAAGTTCATACTTTCTCATCGTATGTTTCTCCTTATGGTCAGAATGGGAGCCGCATACGCAACTCCAAGGGGTAATCAATATTAGCAGTTTTTATATGGATTAGTCAACGGAACTTCAAAAAAGTTCAGTATTTTTAGAAAAATTTACTTTTGCACTAGAGTTTTTATAAATATTCAAGTATACTTTTCCCCATTGCATTTTGAAAAACGCCAAAACTTTTATTTTTTAGAGTCCGTGGCGCTTCAAAAGTTTTTTTACATTAGGAGAAAAAAATGAACAAAGCCGAACTTATTGAAAAAATGGCAAAATCAACAGGCTTGCCAAAAAAAGACGCAGAAAGCGCGCTCAAATCATTTCTTGAGATTGTCTCAAAGGAACTTGAAAAAGGACACGATGTGCAACTCATCGGATTCGGAACATTTACAGTTGGAAAAAGAGCAGCAAGAGAAGGACGCAATCCTGCAACTGGAGAAACAATTAAAATCGCAGCTTCAAAAACACCAAAATTCAAGCCAGGAAAAGCTCTCAAAGACCGCTTGAACAAAAAATAAAAAGTAAATTTCAAAAGTTTTTGCAATTCATGGAAAAAAATTCCAATGTCTTGCAAAAACACCCTTTCCTTTCAATTAATGATAATCAAAAAAATACTTTACTTAAACTGGTAATTTAACCATCATTCAATTTTGCAACTGCGGATTACTTCTTTTCACTTAAACTGCAAGTATAAAATTGCCCTATGGACAAATCTAGGGATTTATGCAAAATTTTGGGTGCAAACATCCGCTGTTACAGAATAAAATTAAAAATGACGCAGGAGGAGCTGGCTGAAAAAGCAGGAATAACATCAGTAGGAATTTCAAAAATTGAAACAGGAAAAACTTGGCCTAAAAAAGAAACTATAGAAAAATTCCTGGAAATTTTAGAAGTAAAGCCGTTTCAGTTATTCACGGAAACAAAAGAAGATTTTTTAAAATACAAAAACATCGTCACAGAAACAATATCCGAGCTAGTTGACAAAACTTTTTCCGAGCAGAAAAACACTTCCAAAAGAAATAGAAAAAATTTCAAGCTAAAGCATTAAATTTTTTTTGAGTTTTTCATATTTTTCTATTGACAAAAAAATTAAGAATTGCTAATATAGCGACACTTGAAACGGGCTCTTAGCTCAGCTGGTACGAGCGTCTGGTTTACACCCAGAATGTCGGGGGT
>OIYR01000077.1_pt1 | contig 57131 bp, 54 predicted proteins | sample 1588221 | NCBI WGS metagenome assembly OIYR01 (sample SAMN03283292) | human gut metagenome | biome: human-associated habitat; material: feces | host: Homo sapiens | place: Peru | collected 2012
GTTCTGCGAAAATTTCCATCGACATCTGTTTTAAAGCGTTTTATCGGAAAATAGTATAACCTAATTCGGCACAGAGTAAACAGTAAAATCAAAAAAGCTATAATTCACAACCGGCAACCCAACGGGTGCGATGTGAATTATAGCTTTTGCTTTTTTATTCGGATTATTTTAATGTGTTTATGCACTGCTTAAAGGTTTCAATAATATACCATGCGTCATCGTCCGAGAGAGTGGTGTTCATCGGAAGCGTAAGCTGATTTTTGTGCATATTGTAGGCGTTGGGATAATCAGACATCTTAAATCCGCGTTTGCTGTATGCGGAAAGCAACGGCAGGGGCTTGAAATGTACATTGCACATAATTCCGTGTTCAGCCATCATATTGTAGAACTTGTTTCTGTATTCGGCGTCCTTGCCAATAAAGCGTACAAAATAAAGATGTCCGCTGCTGCGGTGGTTTTCATCGCAGTGATTCAGTACCTGAACAGGCAAGTCCTTAAATTCTTCGTTATACAGCCTTATAAGCTCGTGTCTGCGTTCAAGTATCTTTTCATATCTCGATAGCTGAGCAACACCCAACGCCGCCAAAACGTCGGGCATATTACATTTATACTGAGTGTCAACAACATCGTATTCCCATGCGGCAACCTTGTTTTTTTGATATGCGTCCTTGGTCTGACCGTGAAGAGAAAGCAGCATATACTGTTTGTACATATCTTCTTCATCAATTCCGTCGTGCGGTCTGTGAACGGCGGCGCCGCCTTCTGCTGTTGTCATATTCTTTACTGCGTGAAAGCTGAAGTTTGTAAAATCGGCTATTTCGCCGCACATTTTTCCGTTGCGCTGTGCGCCGAATGCATGAGCGCCGTCTGCAATAACAAACACCCTGCCGAATTTTTCCTGAAGTTCATTCTTTGGTTTAAAAATGCTTTTCTTGCGTTCGACAGCTTCATATATTCTGTCATAGTCGCATATAACTCCTGCAAGATCAACGGCAATAACAGCCTTTGTATTGTGGTTGATAGCGGCTTCCATCTTGTCGTAATCCATCTCAAAGCTTCCGCATTTGCAGTCTATCATAACCGGCTTTGCGCCGACGTGATATATTATTGAAGCGGTAGCTGTGTAGGTGTAGGCGGGAATGATGACCTCATCTCCCGGACCTATGCCTAATATACGCAAAGTAAGCTCGGCACAAGAGGTTTGTGACGAAAGGCATACCGCCTTGTTTACGTTGCAGTAACGAGCTATCTGATTTTCAAAAAGCTTTGTTTCGGGACCTGTTGTGATCCAGCCCGACTTTAAGACCTTTACTACTTCATCAATTTCCGCCTGAGAAATGTCGGGCGGAGAAAACGGTATATTTCTCATTCTTTAATCTCCTTGTATGGTGGGCGTTTGAATGAACATATACAACGGATTATACATCATTTCCCGCTAAAAGTAAAGAATATGAAAATAATTTTTCACACAAGGAGAAAAATGCAGGATTTTAATTTGTTTTTTCGCTTTTATTAAGCTTTTCCTGCAAATATTTATTTTTTGTCGCCATACCGCCCCGAATATGTCTTTCACTTTTGTTGGTGTCAAGAATCAACCTTACCTCACGGTACAGTGCCGGATTGAGTGCTTTCAGCCGCTGACTTACGTCTTTATGAACAGTGCTTTTGCTTACACCGAATTTTTTTGCCGCTTTTCTTACGGTAGCCTTGCTTTCTATTATGTATTCGCCCAGCATTGCCGCACGTTCCTCAACTAATCCTTTCACAATAAGCCCTCCTATCAGTCTTGCTAATTTATATGCAAATCGATCGGGCTGTATTCTTTAATTGATTTTTTCTATAGGCAGCTATCGTTGTGTAATAGTACAAAAATATTATACAATATTTTGGTTGTTTGTGATAATTGTAATATTAAATGCAAAATGTTATAATTACTATAAATAGGAGGGGTTATATGCAAAAAACAAAATTCTTAAAACAATCCTTTTCGGCTGTTCTGGCGGTTGTTCTGATTTTCGCTTCGTTTTCCGTCGGTTCGTTTTTCTCAGCCTCCGCAGCAACCCAAAGGGGCATAATTACTTCGGGCAAATATGATTATTACTCTGCGAACAGGCAGGTGTGCGAAAGGTTAGCTCAGGGAATTAAAAACTTTGATGAAAAAATTGATATAAGAGATTATAATGTTTCTGCGGATAACGTAGCTTCGTTATATTTCGCAACGCTTAATAACTATCCCGAGCTGTTTTATGCGGACTATAGAATTTCATACAGCCACAGAGACGGTACCGTGTTGTACATAAAGCCAAGCTATAACTGTACCAAAAGTGAGGCTGAGCAAAAGACGGCGCAATTTGACGCAAGAGTTGAAGAGCTTTTGGGCAAGCTTGACGATTCTATGACCGATTTTCAAAAAGCTCTTATACTGCACGATGAGATAATTCTCTCCAGCGAATATTCAGGCGAAGTGACAGCCTATGATTTGCTTGTGGACGGCAAAGGCTGCTGTACGGCATACAGCAGATCTTATTCCTATCTTTTGGCACTTGTCGGAATAAACAGCGAAATTGTCGAATCAGCGGAAATGAACCACGCTTGGAACAAAATTGAAATAGACGGTGAGTATTATAACGTTGACGTGACATGGGACGATCCTACGGCTGACAGATTCGGTAAGGCTTGGCACGGATACTTTTTGTACAGCGACAGTGCGTTTGTCAGCGGAAATAACGGAAAAACAACCGCACACACAGGTTTTGAGGACGCTCTGAACGATGCGGCAAGCACAAAGTATGATGATTACGGTTTGCTTCATCGGATTGACGCAGGATATTGCTATGTAAACGGCACGCTGTATTGCGTTGACAATCAAAGCGGAAGTCAATATGAAAAATGTCTGCTTAAATACAATGCGTCAGACGATACCGCAGAGGTGATTCACAAATTTGACGCATATTGGATGGCGGCGGAGCACAGCTATTGGATAGGCGGATTTTCAAGCCTGGATTCCTATGAAAAGATTTTGTATTGCAACACGGATAATGAAATATATTATTACGACGTTGAAAATTCTACGCTTGAGAAATATAACACAAGCATTTCGCTCAACGGAAAATGCTATGGTTTGTTGGTAAAAGATGAAAAGGTTTATGCCGTGATTGCCGATAATCCGAATGTGACGGGGGAATTGGTGCTTGCAGGCGATTGTATAAAGAAAGAGCCTGCCGTTATAAAGGGCGATGTTGACGGCGACGGCAAAGTCACGATATTTGATGCAACGCTGCTGCAAAAAAACATTGCAAGAGTAGTCGAATTAAACTCAAACCAACTCAGAGCGGCTGACGCAAACGGCGACGGCAAGATTAATGTTCTTGACGTAACGTACATTCAAAAAACTGTTGCACATTTCACTTAAATAAACACCGATTAAATCAGCACCTGAACGTTGCTTGAAAATCTGACAGCGCAATATGCACAAACGGTTTAATCGGCACTTGCTGAACAAAAATAAACCGTATGTAAAAGGGCTGTCGCATTAGGATGCAAAAAGCGTTTTCTTCGCTTTGCACTAAATGCGACGCCCTTGTTTTTTTGACAAATAACCCCATAATATCTGAATTTAAAAGCCTTGAAAGTGTACATACTTTGTGTTATAATCAAAATGTAGGCTCTGCTCCTTGCAAGCAAAGCAGAGCATTTAATCAAATTCAGCCAACATAATTTTAAGGTGATAATATTGAAAGGCTTTTTCAATAAAAAAATTAATATCGTGCTCTTTTCGGTGCTTTTGTCGTTGTGTATTCTTGTAACCGCAACAACGGTTGTTTCGGTTCCCCTCCATTCGGAGGAAACCGAAGCTATGGCGTATGTTTCGGGCATAAACCCAAAATACAGGGACGAATCAAAAGCCGGTGAGATAGTTCTCGGCGCAACAATCGCAGGCAAGGACGCTTCGCAGGAAACCGCCGAAAATTCTAAAAATGAAGCCGATAAAGAAGATGAAACAAAAGCAACCGCAACCGAAGAGGAAACCACGCAGGAAATTACCATACCGTTTGCAACGGCGATTCCTCCCGAAACGCCTGCCGATTACGAGGCTCAGTGGGCGGCAGGCTACCTTATTGCAATAGATAATCCCGACAATACATACGAATGTGCCAAGGTGACCCTGACCGATGAGGACAGGGATCTTCTTGAACGCCTTTGTATGGGAGAGTTCGGAAACGGCGGATTTATTGCAACCTGCCTTATCGCTCAGTCTGTAAAGGACGCTATGTGCTTTGACGGATATAAGAGCGTGCAGGAGGTTATTGACAGCTGTTATTACACGGGTAGCACAAGAATAGGCAAGAATGACGATTGCGTTAATGCGGTTAAATATATTTTTGACGAAAACCGCGATGCAGTTCAGCACAGGCTGATGTATATGTATAACCCAAAGCTTTGTCAGAGCGCATTCCACGAAAGTCAAAACTACATTTTGACGTATCAGGATGTAAGATTTTTTGACCGTTGGGGATATTAAGTTACCAAAAATTCAGGGGCGAACAAGAGTGATTATTGTTCGCCCTTGTTTTATGCTCATTTTACAATCTTGGACCAAAAAAATGTTGTTTTATGCAGAATTTAATAGTATAATATAAACTATGTAAAAGTGTCCGCCGCCGCTTAGACGGCAGGTGCTGCTTTGAGATCTCAGCGGGAGTTATAATCTCTCACTGAAACCGTGAGGAGTTAACGCTCCATACATAGCTTGCAATCTTTCACAAGCTATGTTCTTTGCCGACAAAGCATGGTGTTGCTCCGGTTAAAAAAAGATTTTTGTGTTTATAAGAGGTTGTAATGAAGATTTCAAATCTGTTTAAAAATACCGATAAAACTGTATTATCTTTTGAGGTGTTTCCGCCGAAAAAGGATTCTCCCATTGAGTCGATTTACGGAAAGCTTGAAGAAATATGTTCTTTGAATCCCGACTTTATCAGCGTTACCTACGGCGCAGGCGGAGTCGGAGGCTGCAGCAGAACTGCCGAGATTGCCTCAAAAATCAAAAATGATTTTAAGGTTGAGTCGGTAGCGCATCTTACCTGCGTCAACAGTACAAAAGACGATATAGATACTGCCCTTGACCGCTTCCAAAGCTGCGGAATTGAAAATATACTTGTTTTGCGCGGCGATTATGTTGACGGCATTGAACCCAAGAAGGATTTTTTGCACGCAAGCGACCTTTGCGGTTATATAAAAGACAGGGGCGGCTTTGATATTTCGGGAGCCTGTTATCCCGAAGTCCATATTGAGGCAAAGGACGAGGTTGAAGACGTTTTAAATCTTAAAAAGAAGGTAGATTCGGGTGCACAGCACCTTATAAGTCAGCTTTTCTTTGACAACTCCGTTTTTTACAGGTTCTTGGAGCGCACAAAAATTGCAGGAATCAATGTTCCGATTGAGGCGGGAATTATGCCTGTTACCAACAAAAGGCAGATTGAGCGTATGGTTTCTATGTGCGGCGCAAGTCTGCCTGTGAAATTCTCAAAAATAATGCAGAAATACGAGAACAAGCCCGACGCCCTGCGTGACGCAGGCATAGCCTATGCGATCGAACAGATTGTGGATTTGATTGCAAACGGCGTTGACGGAATTCATCTCTATACAATGAACAACCCGTATGTTGCCCGAAAAATTACCGATGCAACTGTAAATTTATTATAACGGAATATGGTAAAGCTTGAAAAACTTAACCGCCGTGAAGCAATACGCTATCTCGGCGGAGCAAAGGTTGAAATGAATGAAAAAATGCAGTCGCTTATGGACGAGTGCGAACATATGATACTGACCGCCGCAAGCCCTAAATACCTGTACAGGCTCATTGACCTGCCATGTGATGAAATAGTCAGGGGAAAAGATGTTGCCGACTGCCTCAAGGGCTGTGAAAGAGCGGTTATTATGTGCGCTACCCTCGGAGGCGAGGTTGACAGGCTGATACGCATAGCAGAAATCTCGGATATGGCAAAGGCGGTAGTGCTTGACAGCTTTGCAAGTACAGCCGTTGAGCAGGTGTGCTTTAAGGTTGATGAAATACTTGCACAAAAGTATCCCGATTTTTCTTTTACATTTCGTTTCAGCCCCGGATACGGCGATTATCCCATTGAAATGCAAAGAACTTTTCTTGACCGACTTGACGCACCCCGAAAAATCGGTCTGACTGTTAACGACAACAGTTTGCTTATTCCCTCAAAGTCTGTCACGGCTGTAGCGGGAATGTCAAAATCGCCTATAGAAAGAAAAAAGCGAGGCTGTGCGGTCTGTAATATGCGCAATACCTGCAAATTCAGAAGAAACGGAGAGCATTGTGGATTTTAAGAGCTTTTACAACAACAAAGAATTCATTATACTTGACGGAGCGATGGGAACGCTTATCCAAAAGAGCGGAGTAAACTATGACCACGTTCCCGAAACCCTTAATATCACTCACCCCGAACTTATCGAGTCATTTCATAAGGCGTATATCGACGCAGGCTCGGATATTGTTTATGCTAACACATTCGGCGCAAATTCCTACAAGCTTAAGGACAGCGGTTATTCTGTCGATGAAATAGTGGATTCGGCGGTGAATATCGCAAAACAAGCCGCACAAGGAACTTCTGTGCTTGTTGCGCTTGATATAGGACCTATCGGAATGTTGCTTGAGCCTGCCGGTTCTCTCAAATTTGACGAGGCGTATGAATATTTTAAGGAACAGATAATTGCAGGCCGCAACGCAGACATAATCGTGTTTGAAACGATGACCGACCTTTACGAATTAAAGGCGGCAGTGCTTGCCGCAAAAGAAACCTGCGACAAACCTATAATTGCAACTATGACCTTTGAACGAAGCGGACGTACGTTTACAGGCGTTTCTCCTGCCTCTGCCGCAGTAACGCTCAGCGCACTCGGCGTTGATGCGATAGGCGTGAACTGTTCGCTCGGTCCGGATGAGCTGGAACCCGTTGTCAGCGAAATGACAAAATATACATCTTTGCCGCTTGTAATAAAGGCAAATGCGGGGCTTCCCGACCCGAACAGCAATACCTATGATATTATGCCGGACAGGTTTGCACAGTGCGTTTTATCTCTGCTTAAATACGGCGTAAAATTTATCGGAGGCTGCTGCGGCACGACCCCCGAATATATAAAGCAGATAAAGACCTCTCTTAAAGACAAAAAATATCAGAACTGCGGCAAAAGCGTTGACAGCGTTGTTTGCAGTGCGAGCAATGCCGTTGAGATAAACGGACCGAGGATAATCGGAGAACGCATAAATCCTACGGGCAAGAAGCTGTTTAAACAGGCTCTTGTCGATAATAATATCGACTATATTCTTACTCAGGCGCTCAGTCAGGTAAGCGGTGGGGCAGAGATACTTGACGTAAATGTCGGACACCCCGAAATAGACGAAAAAACGATGATGGTGCGTGTGGTAAAAGCAATTCAGAGCGTTTGCGATGCGCCCTTGCAGATAGATACGACAAAGCCGGAGGTTGTGGAGGCAGGACTGCGTTATTATAACGGCAGACCGATATTAAACTCTGTAAACGGTGAAGAAAAAAGCCTTTCAACGATTCTTCCGCTTGTAAAAAAATACGGCGCTTCGGTAGTCGGACTTACACTCGACGAGAACGGTATTCCCAAAACGGCAGAGGGCAGATTTAAAATAGCGCAAAGAATCGTCGAGCGTGCTGAAAAAATCGGAATAGACCGCCGAGATGTATATATTGATTGCCTTACGCTAACCGTTTCGGCTGAACAGCAGGCGTGCAAAGAAACACTTAAGGCGCTTCACCGCGTAAAAACCGAGCTCGGCTGCAAGACCTGCCTCGGCGTTTCAAATATATCCTTCGGACTTCCCAACCGTGAGCTTGTAAACCGTACATTTCTTACAATGGCGCTTGAAGAGGGTCTTGATCTTCCGATAATAAATCCGAATGTCGAGTCGATGACAGGAGCGGTAAGAGCATACAGGGTGCTTTCGGGGATAGATAAGAATTCAACCGAATTTATCGAAAAATACAACGACGCCGTGTCTGCCGTCAGTGTGCCGAAACAGGCTGTTCAAACCGATATTCCCGCTGCAATTTACGGAGGGCTGAAAAAAGAAGGAGCTTCTATAGTCGAAAAGCTCCTTGAAGATAATGTTGACCCTATGAAAATCGTCAATGAAATGCTTATCCCCGCACTTGACAGGGTGGGAGAAGATTTTGAAAAGAACAAAATCTTTCTTCCTCAGCTTATTCAAAGCGCTAATGCGGCACAGGAATGTTTTGAAGTGATAAAAAGTCACATTTCTAAAACTACGGGAACGCCTGTCAGCAAAGGCAGGATAATTCTTGCTACCGTAAAGGGTGATATTCACGACATCGGCAAAAATATCGTAAAGGTTTTGCTTGACAATTACGGATACACCGTAGTGGATCTCGGGCGTGACGTGCCGCCGGAACTGATCGTAGAAACCGCAGTAAAGCAGGATATTAAGATGATAGGACTTTCTGCGCTTATGACTACAACCCTCAAAAGTATGGAAGATACAATAAAGCTTGTAAGAGCTGATAAAAGGCTGCAAAATCCCGACGGTTCAAGCAAATGCGTGATTTTTGTCGGCGGTGCGGTTCTCACCGAAGATTACGCTATGAAAATCGGTGCGGATTATTACTGCAGAGACGCAAAAGAGAGTGTTGACGCCGCAAAAAAGGTTTTTGGAATAAGGTAAACAGCGATGAATAGTTTAATTAATATTTCTCAAGATAAAAAGAAGATAGATTATATTGATGCAGTAAAAGGGATAGGAATACTTTTAGTTATCCTTGGACATACGAATATATTTGGCTTTCCGGAAGTTTTGGGTAAAATAGTTTATTCATTTCATATGCCGCTGTTCTTTGTATTATCCGGTTTTTTATATAATAAAAATAAATATGATAAGGTGTGTTTTAAAAATTTTTTGCAACAAAACGCCAATAGATATATGGTGCCATATTTAATTTTTGCTTTGGTTAATTTAGTTATTGTTCTATTATTTGATTTTTATAAAACCGGTTTTGATTTTTCGGTAGTAATAGATGACTTGTCGATTTATATACCGGGAATTTTGTATTGCTATGCAGATGTTAGACATATGCCAAACTGTTCTCCGATTTGGTTTTTGTGTTGCCTTTTCCTTGCGAGAATTGTATTTTATTTGTTGCATAAGTATATTAAGAAATACAGTGATATAATTGCTTTATCAGTTTCAATAATCAGTTTTGTGTTAAGTGCTGCGGTTACAGTTATATTACCGTTGAAGATTGCCACTGTTCCGGTTGCAATATCATTTATGGAAGTCGGTTATTTAATGAGAAAATATAGTATGGTTGAAAAATCCAGATTATGGCATGTGTTTTTAGCCGTACCGGGTGTAGTTGCAGCTGTAATAAATTACGAGAAAGTAGGATTAAATGAAAATGTGTATGGCAATCCGTTGCTTTTTATTTGTTCATCTGTACTAATATCCTATTCTGTTATTGTTTTTTGCAGTAAAGCTGAATTTTTATCAAATAAATTTATTCTATTTATGGGAAGTTGTTCAATTACGGTTATTGGTTACAATTATTTTCTCAGAACATTAACAGCTGAAATATATTATTTAATTCCGTATATTAAAAACATCCCTATTAATTGGATATCGTCATTTGTACTTACTGTCGTATTTGCATTTGTATTGTGTATTTTATCTAATAAAGGGATAATGAAAATACCGCTGAAAGGAAAAATAATTGATTGAAAATCGGTGCGGATTATTACTGCAGGGACGCAAAAGAGAGCGTTGACGCCGCAAAAAAGGTTTTTGGGTAACAATACCGTGTTAATTTACATTTATCACGCAGACTTCAGCACAGTTATTTATTCTCGGCAGAAAATTTGAATTGCCAAGCCCTGCGGTTATTATCATCGTAGTGCCGTCAAAATCGAATTTACCTTTATCGTATTTCGGAAAAAGCCCTTGATTGGGCGCAAACAATCCTCCGATAAACGGTATTCTGATAAGTCCGCCGTGAGTGTGACCGCATAGTACAAGATCAACATTACTCCCGCTTATCATATCGCCGATATATTCCGGCGGATGGTGAAGGAGTATCGAAAAATATTCTTCCGAAGCACTGTCAAACTCTTCCCAGAAATACCTTTCGGGATTATCAAAATCGGGTGCTTCATAATCATAATACGGAAAGTCAGATAATCCGCCGATGAGTATTTTTTCACCGTCTTTTTCAAAAAACGTACTTTTGTTGTCGAGCAATACAGTTCCTGTATTGCTTATGTCGGCGGAAAAATCAATTTTATCCTGCAATTCGTGTTCATGGTTGCCAAGACAATAGTATGTCGGTGCAATGTCAACAAGCTGAGGCAAAAGCACTTTCATAACATCGTCGTTAGCAAGCGTGTTCGTCACCATATCACCGTCAACAACAATTATATCCGGATTTTGTTCGGCTATTTTATTTACAAGCTCAATGTCGTTTTCTCCGAATTGATGATTGTGCTGATCCGCAATCAAAACGATTTTTAAATCGGTGTTTAATTTATTATTCAAAACATTATATTCGGTTACAACAAGCGTATTATTGCTGTATATTCCGCTTGATGTTATTACTACAGTAATAATTAACAGTATTATAAGAATAATTAGAATTATTTTTTTCATTTTTTCTCCTGAATATATAAAGTATATAATTTATTTAAAATATAATAGTTTTTTAATTTCTTGTCAAATGTTTTTTATTTGTTCTGAATTATTGCACTGTTTAATGTGTGTATATGTTGATTTTGTATAAAAGATATGTTATAATTAATAAATAAGGTAATAGGGTATATCGGTATGAAAAGGGATTTTGATTATAACACGCTTGAAGCGGTTGACGAGAACTGTATCGTGGGATATAAAAGCGTTTACAACAGAATAATTAAACGAATAATCGACCTTATATTGTCGGTTTTATTGTTCGTGCTGCTTTTGCCGGTGTTGATAATTATATCTATTGCTATTGTTATTGACAGCGGTTTTCCTGTTTTTTACAGGGCGCAGCGCGGGGGTTATAAAAATAGACCGTTCAGAATCTTTAAATTCAGAACAATGGTTTGGAATGCCGATAAGATCGGCGGCGGAACAACTGCGCTTAATGACAGTCGAATCACTCGGGTAGGTAATTTTCTCAGAAAGACAAAGGCTGATGAATTTGCAAATTTGTTAAGTATTATCAAGGGGAATATGAGTTTTATCGGACCTCGTCCCGAGCTTTTACGGTACACCGACAACTATTCGGGTGTTGAAAAATACATACTTGAAGTTCGCCCCGGAATAACAGATTACAGCTCAATAGAATTTATCAATCTTGATGAGATTGTGGGCAATGAAAATGCCGATGAATATTATGAAAAATATGTGCTTAAAAAGAAAAATCTGCTTAGGGTTAAATATGCCGCAACGGTTTCGTTTGTAACAGATGTTAAGTTGTTCTTTACAACTGTATTTGATGTTATAAAAAAAGCACTGAAATTTATTTTTAAAAACAAGAGCAAGGAACAGGTGTAGGATGGAATATATAACGCTTAAAAATTCGGATTTGCAAGTATCACGTTTTTGTATGGGCGGTTGTCCTATGGGCGGCTACGGCTGGGGGTCTAATATAACCGAAAAAGACCTTATAGACGCTGTCCACACAGCTATTGACGGCGGCGTTAACTTTTTTGACACAGCAGATACCTACGGTCTTGGGCAGTCTGAAATAACGCTTGGAAAGGCTCTTTGCGGACAAAGAGATAAGGTTGTGATTGCCTCGAAATTCGGCGTACACGCAAAAAAGGGACAGCCTACATATTATGACAATTCACCCGAATGGATAAGAACCTCGGTCGAGGGAAGCTTAAAGCGTTTAAAAACAGATTACATTGACTTATACCAGATACATTACAGAGATGAAACCACCCCAATGAGCGAAGTGGTTGATACACTTGAAGAGTTGAAGAAGAAAGGATATATCAGATATTACGGACTTTCCAATATTCACAAGAAGGATATTGATGAGATAAAGGCTTTTAAAGGAAAATTTGTCAGCTTTCAAGATGAATACAGCCTTGCTTGCCGAAAAAACGAAAATGATATCCGAGAGCTTTCCGAAAGTCTTTCGCTTACGCCTTTGACATGGGGAAGCCTTGGACAGGGAATTCTTACGGGAAAATATGATAAAAACACCACATTTAATTCAGATGACAGACGTTCAAGGAATGTATATGTTAATTTTCACGGTGAAAAGCTGCTTAAAAATCTTGAAATAGTTGAGATTTTGAAAAAAATTGCCGCCGAAAACGGGCGGTCTGTTGCGTCGGTTGCAATAAGATTTATCTTGGACTATTTGCCGGGTTCGGTAGTGCTTGCGGGAGTAAAATATCCCCGCCAGGCAACATCAAATCTTGAAGCATTTGGATGGCAGCTTGACAAACAGCAAATTAAAGTGCTTGAAACTATTTCCGAATAAAATGGAGATTTAGATGATAATTTATTGGTCAATGCTCTTATGGGTACCGCTTATATACTTTATATATTCTCTGAATCACAAAGAAGATGTTATGCTTGTCGATTACAATATTCGTCAGGGAATTCAAAAAAAAGTGCCGATCGCATATGCGATTATTATTTTTGGTTACTACATTTTTTGGATTGGTATGCGTAAATACATTGCAGACACAACGCAGTATATATATTCATTTAACGCAATACCGAATGACTTTTCAGAAGCATGGGGAGAAATTGACTGGGACGGAAAAAGTCCCGGATTTGAGGTATTTAACGTATTTTTTAAATGTTTCATTTCCGACAACTATACATGGTGGCTGATGACTATTGCGATAGTCTGCGGCGTTTGTGTTATGATAACGCTCAGACGATATTCATGCGATTTCTTTTTCAGTTCGTTTTTGTTTATATCAATGCTTGTGTTTGTATGGATGATGAACGGAATGCGACAGTTTATATGTGTTTCAATCTTGTTTGCGTTTTGTGATCTTATTAAAAACAAAAAGTCAGTAAAATTTATTTTGCTTGTTTTGCTTTTGTCAACTATACATTCTACCGTAATAATAATGATTCCGATATACTTTTTGGCGACGAGCAAGCCCTGGAGTAAAATGACGGTTTTGTTTATAATCGGAATCGTTTTGATATGTATATTTTCCGAACCGTTTTTCAAGGGCGTTGACACTGTGCTGAGCGGCACGGAATATGCAGGTGAGATAAACCGGTTTAATGAAGATGACGGTGTGAATCCGCTAAGAGTTGTGTTTTCTGCAATGTTTCCGATTATAGCATATTGGAAGCGCAACATTCTTAAGGATTATTATGAAAAGATACCGATGTTGCCTGTTTGTATAAATATGTCGCTTGCAACTGCGGCGCTCTATCTTGTGGGTATGTTTACGAGCGGAATACTTATAGGCAGAATGCCGATATATTGTGAGCTTTTTGATTTAATACTTATACCTTATTTGCTGAGGTTAGGGTTTACAAAGGAAGAACAGTCGATTGTTAAGCCTGTATTGATTATTATATTAGTTCTGTTTTTCTATTTATTATGGAACGGCAATGTTTATCACAGTGAAATGACGGGAACGGTGTATTAAATGACTGATAGTTTATACAGCGGTAAACAAAAGTTTATTTCTTATTCATATGCAATAGGTGCAATGTTTGTTGTACTTTGACATTCAACTCCTACTTCTGCTTTATTGCTCAAAGCATATAATTCTAAAATATTGAATGCTTTAATTATTGCAATAACTGTCGGATTGGCAGTTTTTCCGATAAACATAGATTGGTTTTCAATAAAAGATGTTTGCTGTGAATTACTTTATTTTTGCATTGGATTATGTACCTGTGATCTGATTATAAAACACAAAGACAATATATTTAAGTGGTATATATCGGCGATACTGCTGATATTCTCGATTGCCGTATATATTGCTTTTTTGAACAGCCGTTTTAAGTACAACAATGCTGTGAAAAACACCTGCGGAATAGTTGTTGCTCTGTTTATGATATATGTTGTGTTAAGCGTATCATATTTTTTTGAAAGGAGAGGCAGCAAATTTCTCGACTTTTTTGACGGGAAGACATTTACTATATACATTATTTCTTGGCCATGTCAGTCTGTTGTTGAAATTTTGCTTAACAGAGTCCTGCATTTACCTTGGTATATAGTTGTTTTGTCGATGTTTACAGTCGGTTTGGGTATACCGTTGTTGTTCATTACGGTGTATAGACGGTTAAAACACCACCCGAAGTTTATAAATCTTGTTTTTGGAGTTTAAAGGATAGCGGAGGAATATTATGACCAGCAAAGAGCTTGCGTGGCTTATCAGACGCCATGGAATTGAGATGACGCATCTGTCGGGGGGCAGTCATATCGGCGCAATACTTTCGGTTGCCGATATTATGGGTGTACTCTATACAGATATTTTGAAATTTGACAGTAAAAATCCCGAATGGGACGGCAGAGACAGATTTATTCTGAGTAAGGGTCATGCCGGAGCTTCTGTTTATGCTGCTATTGCAGAGAACGGATTTTTTCCTGTTGAGGAGCTGAAAACCCATTATGCAAACGGCAGCAGACTTTCGGGGCATGTTTCACATCATTTGCCGGGCATAGATTTTTCTACAGGCTCTCTCGGCCATGGACTTCCCGTTGCGGCAGGTCGTGCGCTTGCGGCAAAGCAGGACGGCAAGATTTTTCGCTCGTTTGTTGTGATGGGTGACGGTGAATGTAATGAAGGCTCGGTTTGGGAAGCCGCAGAATTTGCAAATCATTTTAGGCTGGATAATCTGGTTGTCATAGTGGACCATAATCATATGCAAAGTCTTGATTATTGTAATAACACTCTTGAAGTCGATATGGCAAAGCGTTGGAGCGGTTTCGGCTGGAATGTTATTGAAGTTGACGGTCACAATCACGACGCTTTGAGAAACGCCTTAAAAGACACTTCAAATCCCGAACATAAACCTACGGTTGTTATTGCCCATACGGTAAAGGGTAAGGGCGTTCCGTTTATGGAAATGGATATTCTGTGGCATTACAGATTTCCTCACGACGGCTGGGAGTATAACTGTGCGGTAAACGAACTTCATAAGTCAAAGCCCGAAGGCGTTGTTGACCCATACACCCCTGATGGCTGTCCCGAGATTAAGGCGGAACCTGAAAATTGCAGGCATACGGTGTCTGAAACCTATCACCCGCATTACTATAACAGGGAGGTTGAGGACAGATGAGAGATACGGTTATTCACACGCTGATTGAGCTTGGCAGGCAGGACAAAAATGTTGAGCTTATTACGGGCGACCTCGGATTTGGTGTTTTAAAACCGTTTTGGGAGGCATTGCCCGATCAGTTTGTTAATGCAGGCATTGCCGAACAGAATATGACGGGCGTTGCCGCAGGTATGGCGCTTGAGGGTAAAAAAATTTTTACATATTCTATCGGAAATTTTCCGACTCTTCGCTGCCTCGAACAGATAAGAAATGATTGTGCTTATCATAACGCAAACGTAAATATAATTTGCGTCGGAGGCGGATATGCTTACGGCTCCTTGGGAATGAGCCACCACGCAACCGAGGACATTGCAATTATGCGTGCGCTGCCCGGCGTTACGGTTATTTGCCCGGGCGATCCCACTGAGGCCGCTCTTGCGGTAAAGGAAATTGCAAACACCGACGGAACCTGTTATCTGCGCCTTGGCAGAGGCGGCGAAAAGAGTGTAAACAATGTTATCAAAGAGTTTGAAATAGGCAAGGCGTACAAACTGCGTGACGCAAAGAAAGGCGGCAAAAAAATTGCTGTGTTCTCAACAGGAGCTATCCTTGAAGAAACATCAAAGGCATGTGATATGCTTGAAGCTATGGGCTTTGGAACTGAGCAATACAGTTTTCCTACCGTTAAACCGATCGACAGAAGGGTTATATCAGACTGCGCAAATAGATTTGACAATATTTTTACGGTTGAGGAGCATAACATAGTCGGCGGTTTCGGTTCGGCTGTTGCCGAAGTGCTTGCCGAAAGTGACGGCGGTGCAAAGTTGCATAGAATCGGCATAAACGATTTCTATTGCATAGAGGTCGGCAGTCAGGCTTATCTGCGCAAGCAGGTCGGTATTAATGCCGAGGGAATAACAAAAACGGTAAAGGAAGTTTTCTGTGAGTAGGATACTTATACTTGCAAATCACTATAATACATTAAGAATATTTCGCAGAGAGCTGATAAAAAAGCTTGCTGAGTTCGGCAATGAGGTGATAATTTCTGTTCCTCCCGCCGAACAGGCTGAAATCGACAGGCTTATATCCTATGGTTCTAAGGTTATAATTACCGATATGGAGCGTAGAGGAATGAATCCGCTTAAGGATATTTCACTTCTTAAACGTTATAAAAAGCTGTTAAAAGAGATTGCTCCCGATAAGGTTATTACATATACGATAAAGCCGAACATTTACGGCTCTATAGCTTGTAAGTCCTGCAAAATTCCGCATTACTGCAATGTTACGGGACTCGGTTCTGCTTTTATGGCAGACGGCGGTATGATGCGAAAGCTTGTATCAACTATGTACAAATTTTCGATGAACAAAGCCGAAAAAATATTTTTTGAGAATGTAGGAAACAGGGACACTCTTGTAAACGAGGGTATAGTCCGCAAAGAGCAAACTGTGGTTATGGCAGGCGCAGGAGTAAATCTTGACGAGTTTCCGTTTTGCGATTATCCCGAAGATGACGGCGAAGTGCATTTTTTGAATGTCGGAAGAATAATGCAGGAAAAAGGAATGGACGAGTTCTTTTATGCTATACGAAAATTAAAGGCGGAACACTCAAACACTACCTTTGATTTTATCGGTTGGTATGAGGATAATTATAAGGAAATTGTCGAAAAAATGCAGACGGAAGGTCTTATACGTTTTCACGGCTTTCAAGGTGACGTTACACCGTTTATCAAAAAAGCACACTGCATTGTTCATCCGTCTTATCATGAGGGAATGTCAAACACCTTGCTTGAGGCAAGCTCTATGGGACGACCGATAATAACAAGCAATATTCACGGCTGCCTTGAAGCGGTTGACGACGGCAAAAACGGTTTTTTGTGCAACGTAAAGGACGGAGAAGACTTGTATGAGAAGCTCAAAAAATTCTATGAGCTGCCGTATGAGCAGAAAAAAGCAATGGGAAAATATGCCCGCAAGTTTGTATCGGAGCATTTTGATAAAAAAGATGTTGTTAATAAAACGATTAGGGAAATAGGTTTGTAGTATAACTAAACAGTGGCAGAGGTAAAAGGTATGAGTAAGGGTACATTGTTGGTTTCGCTGGATTTTGAGTTTTTTTGGGGAGTGCAGGACTGCCATACATATGATGATTACGGTCAAAATGTGCTTGGCGGAAGAAAAGCTGTTCCCCGTTTGCTGGAAATTTTAAAAAAACATAATATACACTGTTCCTGGGCAACCGTCGGAATGATGTTTGCCGAAAATAAACAAGAATTAATAGATTATTCGCCGTCGGAGGCTTTACGTCCTCACTATGAAAATACGGTTTTGCTGTTATATTATTATTTGACAGGTCCTACCTGTTATCACAGTGACTATTTCGGAACATTTACATAAATTTGAGCTTGAACCGTATTTACATTTCGATTAAAAACAAACAAAATAGGTGTGGCTTATGATATCTGATTATGATTACTCAAAAATAGAGAATTATGATGAACTGAGAAAACTGCAGTTAACCCAGCTTGAAATACTTAAATATGTTGATAAGTTCTGTAAGGATAACGATATAAAGTACTCTGTTGCCTATGGAACGATGATTGGCGCAATAAGGCACGGCGGATTTATTCCGTGGGATGACGATATGGATATTTGTATGCTCAGAGCCGATTATGATAAGTTTATCAGATTGTGGAAAGATACAGACAGGTACTTGCTTCAAAATCATAATACCGAAAAAAGTTTCACACAGAGTTTTACAAAAATAAGAATGAAAAATACGGCGTTTGTACAGGAAACGGATTTGGGAAAGAATTTTCACAAGGGTATATTTATTGATATATTTCCGCTGGACAGAGTGCCGAACGGAAATTTTAAACGAATGATACAAATGATTGATGCAATGAAATATAACCTTTATATGCGTGGTTATGCACCGAAAGATCAGGGAATATTTACATTTGTATCAAACATTATTTTAAAAACAACAAGGAAATCAAAATACGAAGATAAGATAAAAAAGTATTATAAAAAAATGTGCAGATACAATTCAAATAACAACTTTGAGTTAGCGGATATGTCCGTATTTGAAACAATTAAAGCTCCGTATCAGAATAATTTAATGGATAAGTTTGTCGATGTCAGATTTGAAGACGCATATGTTATGATAACATCCGAATATTTAGATTTGCTGACAACCTACTACGGGGATTATATGAAGCTACCCCAGGAGAGTGAACAGACGTGGTCTCATCATCCGTTTCTTATAGATTTTGACAAAGAATACGCAGAGTGATTTTTGCAGTTAGATTATATAGCAGATGTAAAAAGTATGGGTAAGGGTACATTATTGGTTCCACTGGATTTTGAGCTTTTTTGGGGAGTGCAGGACTGCCATACATATGATGATTACGGTCAAAATGTGCTTGGCGGAAGAAAAGCTGTTCCCCGTTTGCTGGAAATTTTAAAAAAACATAATATACACTGTTCCTGGGCAACCGTCGGAATGATGTTTGCCGAAAATAAACAAGAATTAATAGATTATTCGCCGTCGGAGGCTTTACGTCCTCACTATGAAAATACGGTTTTGTCACCGTACAGAATTCTTGACGACATAGGTGACAATGAAGCCGAAGAACCTTATTTTTACGGGAAGTCGCTCATTGACCTGATTGCGAAATATCCTAATCAAGAGATAGCCTCGCATACCTATTCACATTATTACGCAAGGGAAAACGGACAAAATCTTGAAGAATGCAAGGATGTGCTTAGCAGAGAAAATGCAGAAACCTTTGCTTTTAGTTGCGGAGATGTTTTCGGAGAATACGGAATTGTAGGCTTTATTCAATACGTAGTTGAAAATAACTGTATTCGTTTTACGGAATTTGCAATGAGCTGCCGTGTTGCCGGAAAGTTTATTGAAAGTGCGCTGTTTGTTCATTTGCTTGAAAAAGAATCTGTTGATAAGGGGATTTTTAACGTCAGAGTAACAGAAAAGAACTCCTTGCTTAGAAGAACTTTAGAGGGGATCGGCTTTATTAACAGCGGTTCCGACAACAAATTAATTAATTATGTATTTAACAAATCGTTAAAAAACAGTAATCTCGTAAAAATTGAGGAGAGATAGCATATGGATAAGAGCAAAAAAGTTTCTGTTATTATGGCAACATATAATTGTGCTCCTACTGTTGCCGCAAGCATTGATTCAATACTAAATCAGACATACGATAATATTGAGTTTATTATTTGCGACGACGGTTCTACGGACAATACTTACGATGTTTTGCAGGAATATAAAAGTAAATATCCCGATAAAATAGTTTTGATAAAAAACGAAAAAAATATGAAGCTTCAATATACGCTAAACCACTGCCTTAAATATGTGACGGGCGATTATGTGGCAAGAATGGACGCCGACGATTTGTCAAAGCCCGAAAGATTTGAAAAGGAAGTTGAGTTTTTACAGACGCATCCGGAGTACGACTTGGTAAGCACGGGAACCGAGCTGTCAAACGGAAAAGAAATTGTAGGCAATATTATCAGAGAAGAATACCCCGATAAAATGACAATGACAAAAAGCAACGCTTTTTCTCACGCCACTATAATGACATATCCCTATGTTTATGAAAAGCTGGGCGGATATTCTTTGGATAAATATGCCGAACGTGTTGAGGACAAGGACCTTTGGTTTAGATTTTTTGAAGCGGGATTTAAAGGATATGGAATACAGGAAGTCTTATATACTATTTTAGAGGACGATTCGGCATACAAGAGAAGAAAATATAAGTACCGTATAAATAGTTTGGTGATTGCACTCAGAGGCTATAAGAGGTTAAATATTCCAAAAAAATATTGGATAAAACCGTTCTTTCCGTTGGTGTACGGTTTGTTACCGATCCCAATATATCGGAAAATACATCTTAAGAAAAACCCAAAGAGATAGTTTATGAAAAAGATATTGTTTTTTATACACGACTTAGGACAAGGCGGAGCTGAAAAGGTTTTGGTAAATCTTGTCAATAATATGGACAGCAGTAAATTTGATATTACCGTTCAAGCCTTGTTTTCCGGCGGAGTCAACGAGCAGTTTTTGAATGATAATATAAAGCTTAAAACTTGTTTTAAAAGGTGCTTCAGGGGAAACAGCAAGATTTTAAAGCTGTTTTCACCCCGATTTTTGTATAAGCATTTTATTAAAGATAAGTATGATATAGCCGTATCGTATTTAGAAGGACCTTCCGCAAGAATAGTGAGCGGCTGTACCGATGAAAACACAAAGCTTGTCAGTTGGATTCATGTGGAGCAACATACTAAATCAAAGTTGTCCGCATCGTTCAGAAACTTTGAAGAAGCGCAATGTTGCTATAATAGATTTGATAATACTGTGTGTGTTTCCGAGTATGTAAAAAAAGATTTTATCGGTCTTTTATCTTTTAATAAACCTATTGAGGTTCTTTACAATACAAATGAAACCGACAATATTTTGAAGTTATCAAATGAAGATATTTTTGATTACAAGTTTTCTGAGACATTAAAAACACTTGTTGCAATAGGAACACTTAAAAAATCAAAAGGGTTTGACAGACTTATAAGAGTTCATAAAAAATTAATTGATGAAGGTATTTTCCATAACCTAATAATTTTAGGCAAAGGGGCGGAAAAAAACAATCTTGAAATCCTGATTGATAAACTTAACGTAGGTAAAAGTGTTAAGCTTTTGGGATATAACACTAATCCGTATAAATACATAAAGGGCAGCGACTTATTTGTCTGCGCTTCTCTTGCCGAGGGTTTTAGCACAGCGGCAACCGAAGCGCTGATAATCGGAACACCGGTTGTTACCGTTGAAGTTTCCGGTATGAAAGAAATGCTCGGCGAACACAACGAATACGGTATTGTTACCGAAAACAATGAAGACGCCTTGTATAAAGGAATAAAAGCAATGCTTACAACCGACGGTATGCTTGAGGACTATGCAGAGCGTGCAAAAGAGCGGGGAAAAACATTTAGTACAGAAAAAACGGTAAAAGCAGTTGAAGATATGCTGCTGAGCTTGTAAATTTGCTTTTTGAGATTAAAATTATGATTGCTTCAAAAATTAATTTCTTAGCTAAAAGCAGAAGAAATAAAATGAGAAGAAATTTGAAAAACAACGATATAACATTTCTGTGTCCTAACTGTATCGGAGGAATAATTTTTCACGATTTGGGTTTAAAATTTATGTCGCCGACTGTTAATTTAATGTTGACGCAAACGGATTTTGTTAAATACATTTCAAATTTAGACGAATATAACAACGGAAAGTTTGAGTTCTTTGATTATTCCGAATATAAATGTCCGTGTGCAAGGTTGTCTGCGCCTTCTCTTGATACAATAACGGTCTGCTTTACACATTATGCCGATCCGCAAAATGCGGAAAATAAATGGAATGAAAGAAAAGAGCGAATTAATAAAGACAATTTATTTGTTTTTTAGAAGAACGTGACGGAATCACATTTGATGAAATAAAGGCATTATCTGATTTGAATTTGAAAGGATTGGTTGTATTTACCGCACATAAATATGATCTGCCATATACGGTTTACATAGATAAATACAACGCTGACGGTGAAGTCGGAAATATATTAAGGAAAAATCATTTAACAGAGAGTCGTGAGTATGAAAAGTATTTCGATTTTGTAAAGTGGTTTAATGAAGCGGACGGAGGCAACTACGACGTTTCAAAGTTTATAATTTAAATGCAATGCTCCTTTGCGCTGCTTGCAATCTGTCGCAGTCTTTGCTCCGATTTAAAAGTGATTTATAAGAGGTTCCTATGGATTTCAATAAAATAAAACTAAGCTGGAAATGATTAATATATTAAATGCAAAGGCGGATTTGGTTATGTTGAGCAATAAAAATATAAAAATTACTGTGATAGTGCCTTGTTATAATATCAAGGAGTATCTTCCGAGGTGTATTGACAGCATATTATCCCAGACATACGATAATCTTGAAATTATTTTGGTAAGCGACGGTTCAACGGACGGCACAGACGATATTATTAAAGCATATGCAAACAAAGACCCAAGAATCGTCCCGATTTTTAAGCAAAATTCGGGTGTTTCCGACACAAGAAACATGGGCTTGGATATTGCAACAGGCGATTATATCGGTTTTGTTGACGGCGATGATTATATTGAACCTAAAATGTATGAAAAACTCTTGAAAAATGCACTTGAAAACGATGCCGATATTTCACATTGCGGCTATCAAATGGTGTTTCCCTCACGAGTTGATTATTATTATAACACAGGAAAAAAAGTAATTCAGGATAACAAAAAGGGACTTAGGGATATTATTGTAGGCGATTATGTCGAGCCCGGGAGTTGGAATAAGCTATATAAAAGTAAAGTTCTGAAGGATTTGCGTATGCGGTCAGGCATAAAAAACAACGAAGACATGCTTTTTAATTTTTATGCTTTTGCTAATTCTCAAACGGCGGTGTATGAGGATATTCCCTTTTATCATTACATATTGAGAAAAAACTCTGCATCAACTTCAAAGATAAACGAAAACAAGCTGTTTGACCCTGTAAAAGTAAGGAAAGAGATTTTTGAATACAGCTCAAATAATTTTGACCGGGAAATCATCAGTGCTGCATATTCTTCATATCTTTATTCGGTTATCAATTTATTTCGGTCAATTTCAAAGTATAAATTAAAACAGTACAAGTCTGATGCCGAAGTGTACAAAATCCAAATTAAAGGCATAAAAGAAAGCTTTATTTTAAGTAAGAGGAGTAAAGTTGAAAAGTATCTTTTTTTTCATTGCACAAAGCTATTAATGCTGACTTTTAAAGTATACGATAAATTCATATCAAAAAATACCGATAAGTATGAGGTTAAATAAATGAATCCTTTAATAAGTATAATTGTACCGATATATAATGTCGAAAAGTATATTTGCAAATGCGTTGAAAGCATAATTAATCAGACTTATAAAAATCTGGAGATAATCCTTGTAGATGACGGCTCTCCCGACAACTGCCCAAAGATATGTGATGAATATGCACAGGCGGACAAGCGTATTAAAGTCATACATAAAGAAAACGGCGGTTCGTCCGACGCAAGAAATGCAGGTATGAAGGTTGCAGGCGGTGAATATATCAGCTTTATTGACAGCGACGATTACATAGAGCCGAATATGATTTTCGATTTATATAATTGTATGATAACCGATAACAGCGATATTACTTCATGCGGAGTAAATTGGGTTGACGAAGACAACAAAATTATTCGTGAGGATTGTTTGCGGCAGCATAGTGTCTTAAGCGGCAAGGAGGCAATGAAAGAACTTCTTTGCGATAATATGATAAAGCAGTATGTTTGGAATAAATTGTACAAAGCGTCGATAATTAATGACATACCGTTTGAAAAGGGCAAGTGCCATGAAGATGTATTTTGGTCTTATCAAGTAATTGGCAATACAAATCAGGTTTCTGTTTTGCCTAAATCGTGCTATAATTATCTTCAGCGCTCAAACAGCACTATGGGCGTCGGATATTCCGAAAAATGGCTTGACGCCCTTGACGCAAACGCTCTCAGATGTGATTACATAAAGAAAAAGTATCCCGATTTGTATAACCTGGCGCTCTTTACCTATGCGTGCAGCTGTATGTATCAGTTACAATGTGCTCTTAAAGTCAAATCAAATAAAAGTATAAGTTCAAATATAATCAAAAGAATACCGTTATTTAAAAGCGGAAATATATATGAAGGCATTTCATGCAAACAAAAATTGTGGCTTAAAATGTTTTGTATAATGCCTGTTTTGACCTGTAAGCTCAGAAATTCTCTTGGAGTAGGGATGTGATTATTAAAATAATTATGGAGGTATGCTTAATATGAGTTTCGAAGCTATAAAATAAAGGCGGGAACTCTTAAGCTTTTCGGAACAGATGAATCTGTAATATATGATGAGTTTAAAAAGTTGCTTAAGATAAAAACGAGTACGAAAAAATGAGCAAAGCCTCAAATCCTTACGGAGACGGCTTTGCTTGCAAAAGAATTGCTGATATATTGGAGAAACAATGAATTATCAATACAAAATAACGCTGTTTACGCCGACCTATAACAGAGCGTACATAATAGACAGATTATATGAATCAATTAAACGGCAAACATACAGGGACTTTGAGTGGATTGTTTTTGACGACGGCTCAACAGACAATACATCGGAGCTGGTCGACGGCTGGATAAAGGAAAATAATGATTTCCCTATAGTGTTTATGCAGGGGAAAAACGGCGGAAAATGCAGAGCTACGAATCGTGCGTTGGAAAAAGCTCGGGGCGAGATTTTCTTTACCATAGACTCCGATGACTATTTAACAGACGACGCTTGTGAAAAGATAAATAACTGGATGGAGTCTATCAGGGGCTTAGACGATTACTGCGGTATTGTAGCAAACCGCGGACAAACTCCTACGCAGACAAGAAACACCGTTTGGAGAACCGACCCAAATACCCCGTGGTACAACAAGCCTTATCGTGACGCAACGTTTTTGGAACGATATTCCGAGGCAACGCCGTATCCTATTGACGGAGAGCGCGCAGAAGTGTTCTGGACCGATATATTTAAAAAATATCCTTATCCCGAATTTGAAGGCGAAAACTTTATTACGCCTTGTATTCCGTGGAACAGAATGGCACATGACGGATATAAAATCAGGGTGTTTGAGGATATAATTTGGATATGGGAATACCTTGACGATGGATTAACGGTCAAGGGCGCAAATAACAGATTTTTAAAAAATCCGCAGGGACATTTTTTATGGTATAGAGAAAAAATGGAGTTTTTGCACTATCCGCTGAGCAAAAAGCTGAAGATGTATTATACGTTTTACTGCGATTTTTCAAATATTCTCACAAAAAAGCAAGTTGCTGATTATTTAGGAGCACCGCGCGCATGGATTGGTCTTTGTGCATTGGTTCACAAGGCTAAGCATATTACAGGCAAGTAGTTTAATCGGCGGTGAACCTGTTTGGATAAAAAGAGTTTTATGGGAAAAGAGGAATTGCTATGCGAATTGCAATAGCCGGAACCGGATATGTCGGCTTATCAAACGCTGTATTGTTGGCACAGCACAATGAAGTTATCGCTGTAGATATAGTTGACGAAAAGGTCAGTCTTATCAATAATAAAATATCGCCGATTGCAGACAAAGAAATCGAAGAATATCTTAAAAACGAAAAGCTTGATTTGACGGCAACCACCGACGCAGAGCTTGCATATTCAAACTCAGAGATTGTTATTATCGCAACGCCGACAAATTATGACTCCAAAACTAATTATTTTGACACGTCATCGGTTGAATCGGTTGTAAATCAAATTTCCGAGATAAATCCTGCCGCTGTAATTGTTATTAAATCAACCGTACCGGTCGGTTACAGCAAAGAATTGTACAAAAAATATCCAAAGCTTAAAATATTGTTCAGCCCTGAATTTTTAAGGGAAGGACGAGCTTTATATGACAATCTGTATCCGTCAAGAATAATTGTCGGCGCTCCGCAGGATAAAAAGGACATTGCAGAGGAGTTTGCAAATCTTCTTAAGTCGGGAGCAAGAAAGGAAAACGTTCCTGTTTTAATTACAGATACCACGGAGGCGGAAGCAGTAAAGCTTTTTTCAAACACATACCTTGCGCTGAGAGTAAGTTATTTTAACGAGCTTGATACATATGCGGAAATATACGGATTAAATTCTCAGCAGATTATCAAAGGCGTATGTTCGGATCCGAGAATCGGTGACTTTTATAATAATCCTTCGTTCGGTTACGGAGGTTATTGCCTGCCAAAAGACACCAAGCAGTTGTTGGCAAATTATGCCGATGTTCCCGAAGACTTAATAAAAGCTATAGTAAATGCAAACCGTACAAGAAAAGATTTTATAGCCGAACAGGTGTTGAAAAAGGCGGGATATAATTTCAGTGAGTCGGGTGCCGATAATTCAAATACAGTGATTGGCATATATCGTTTAACTATGAAATCAAATTCCGATAATTTCAGGCAGTCATCAATTCAGGGCGTGATGAAGCGTTTAAAATCTTACGGCGTAAACGTTGTTATTTATGAACCGACCCTAAATGACGAGATGTTTTTTGATTACAGGGTTATCGGCTCATTCGATGAATTTTCAGAGATGTGCGATGTTATTGTTGCAAACAGATATACAGTCGAGCTTGACAGATGCCGTGAAAAGGTTTACTCAAGAGATATATTTATGAGAGACTGACGGAATAACCGGCACATCGGAACAAGGAGAAGATTTTGATGATTCATCCTATACTGTCTGTACAGGCACATTATCAGACATATATGTTAAAGCATTTTAAAAACACAAAATACGGAAAAATTATGAAGGGGCTTCACAACAGTCATATCGGTGAAAGTTGTTTTATAATCGGAAACGGACCAAGCCTTAAGGCCGAAGATTTAAGTATGCTCAAAAAGAAAAACATAGATACCTTTGCAGTAAACAGAATATACAAGATATTTTCTCAGACTGACTGGCGCCCGACTTATTATGTTAATACCGATGCGGTTCTGATAAGGGATTGTCTGGATGAAGTGAATAAAATTGAGTCAAAAATGAAGTTTATACCGCTCCAAAATAAATATTATCTTGAAATAAACGTTGACAATGCAACATATTTTTTTAGAAATGATATAAGAGCAAACGACCAGCCGGAAATGTTTTCGCTTGATTGCACCAATCAGGTTAATATGCGAGGAACAGTTACTATTGCTTGTATGCAGCTTGCGATGCATTTAGGATATAAAAATATTTATTTACTCGGCATAGATCATAACTTTGACAAAATAATTACCGAATCGGGAGAAATAGTAATTGACACGAGCGTGAAGAATTATTTTTGTGATTCATATGATGATGATGTTATTAATGAAGTTCAACATGATGTAGGCACTACAACAAGAGCATATATGGATGTAAAAAAATTTATTGATAATACGGATGTAAAAATATATAATGCTTCTCGACAAACTAAATTAGATGTGTTTCCTAAAGTGGATTTTGATACAATAATCAGTAAGGATTTTAATAAATGAGCATAAAAAATAAAAGTCAAGTAAGAATAGGTGCTGTACTTTCATATCTGAATATGGGAATAGGAAGTATAATTCCGATGGTTTATACACCGCTTATGTTGAGCCTGCTTGGTCAAAGCGAGTATGGACTGTATAAGCTTTCCTCTTCCGCAACAAGCTATCTTTCACTTGTTTCATTCGGGGTAGGTTCCGCTATAGTCAGATACCTGGTTATGCTGAGAGCGAAAGGCGACAAAGAAGGCGAGTCTCAGATGCTGGGACTCTTTAATACCATATTTTTTGTTATTTCTGCAATTTCTCTGATGTTGGGCTTGCTGTTAACCTTTAATCTCCCGATTTTTTACGGGAATGCTTTGAATGATTCGGAATTGTATGAAATGCGTATAATTGTTTTTATTCTAAGCATATCAATAGCAATAAATTTTTCTGCAACCCCATATTCCTCTGTGGTAAGCTGTCACGAAAAATTCCTGTTTTTACAGTTAATTAACATATTGACTACGGTGATTTTACCTGTCTCAAATATTGTTGTGTTGCTTTTGGGATTTAGGGCAATAGGAATGACTGCCTGCTCGCTGGTATTGAATATTATAACAAGAATAGTTTATATAATTTATGTTAAAAAGATTATAGGTATAAAGGCTAAGTACACAAATATGCCTAAAAACTTGCTGAAGGAAATTCTTTTCTTTTCGTTTTGGGTATTTGTATCAGATGTTGTCAATCAGCTCTATAATGCAACCGATACTGTAATAATAGGCATGATTCCTGCACTTGCAACAACGGGAGTAGCGGTATATAATATCGGTGCGGTATTTAGCGGAATGATGAATAGCTTTTCATACGGTATAAGCGGTGTTCTTACCCCGAAGATTAATATGTATGTTTTTAAGGGTGCAACTAATACAGAGTTAACTGATGTTATGATTAAATTCGGAAGGCTTCAGGCGTATTTAATTTCGTTAATATGTTTTGGATTTATTTCGTTTGGGCAACCTTTTATCCGACTTTGGGCAGGTGAAGAGTACGGAGAAGCTTATTGGGTGGCTATATGTATGATGATACCGCTTTGTATTCCTCTTATGCAGAATGTTGCATTACAGATAATGCGTGCGAGAAATAAGCACAAGTTCAGATCAATTGTTTTTTTGGTTGTTGCAATAGCTAATGCGGTTGGAACATGGTTTGCGGTTCACGATTTTGGAATAATCGGTGCGGCGTTAGTTTCAGGTATTGCGTATACAATCGGACCGGTAATTATTATGAATATTTTTTATAAGAGAGCTATGGGATTAGAAATTATGCGCTTTTGGAAATCAATAATACCGATATTAATTTGTCCGTTAGCACTTTCTGTATTAACAAAAACATTAGAAATATGGTACAGTTTTGATTCACTTTATTTACTGTTATTTGGAATTACAGCATTTGTACTGATATTTGCGGTAATAAGTTGGAAGCTTGTTATGAATGATTATGAGAAAGATATTTTCAGACAACCAATAAGAGGAGTATTGAAAAAACTAAGGAGGAGCAATTAATATGAAAATTATAGGAATGATACCTGCGCGCGGCGGCTCAACAAGATTTAATAACAAACCCTTATCGTTAATTTGCGGAAAGCCAATGGTTTATTGGGTATGGAAGCATAGCAAAGAAGTGGAATGTTTTGATGAGGTATATGTTGCTACCGACAGCAATGAAATCGGACAAATCGCTGAAGGCTTTGGCGCAAAAGTAATAATGACATCTCCTGATTGTGAAACGGCAACAGAAAGATTATATGAGGTTTCAAAAAAGGTTTCTGCAGATCTATATGTAATGGTAAACGGTGACGAACCACTGGTTACAGCTAAAGATATTGTAAAATGCATACCGGACTCAATTCCGAATGACGGATTTTATGTATCAAATCTTATGACTGATTTTTCTAATCCTGTTGAGGTGGTTGACCCAACAAACCTCAAAATTGTAACAAACAAGGATGGAATATGTTTATTTATCTCAAGAGCACCGATACCGTTTCCAAAGGGTGAAATGAATTATGCGTATCAGAAATTTGTAGGAGTCGGAGCGTTTACAAATAAAGCGCTTGAATACTATCACAACACCCCAAGAGGTCCGGTTGAGAAAATTGAAGAAAATGACTCATTCAGATTCATAGAAAACAGAAAAGACTGTTATTATATAAATGCACATTGCAAAACCTTGTCTGTTGATACCCCAAAAGACAGAGTACAGGTTGAAAGATATATGATTGAAAATAATATTACGGATTGATTGGAGAGTATTATGTTTAAACTTATTGCAGGTCCTTGTTCCATTGAATCGGAAGAAATGGCACTGATGATTGCGGATAAGATGAAAGATGTAACCGATAGACTCGGAATAGAGTACACTTTTAAGGGTTCGTTTGATAAAGCAAACAGAACATCTCTTCACAGCAAAAGAGGATTGGGAATAGATGAGGGCTTGCGTATTTTGCAAAAGGTTAAGGATACATACAATATTCCGGTTGCAACCGATATTCATGAATCATGGCAGGCTGAACCGGTAGGAAAGGTTTGCGACATTGTCCAAATCCCCGCATTTTTGTGCAGACAGACCGATCTGCTGGTTGCCGCTGCAAAAACCGGCAAATGTGTTAATATAAAAAAAGCCCAATTCCTTGCACCTTGGGATATGAAAAATTGTTTGCAAAAGGTAGTTGAAAGCGGCAACACCAATGTCATGCTGTGCGAAAGGGGCACATGCTTCGGCTATAACATGCTTGTAGTTGATATGACCGGACTCATAGAGATGAAGAAATTCGGATATCCTGTCATTTTTGATGCCACTCATTCAGTGCAAAAGCCCGGAGGGAACGGCGATTGCACAGGAGGCAACAGAGAGTATGTTGAGTACCTTGCAAAGGCTGCTGTTGCGGTCGGAGTTGACGGACTGTTTATGGAAACGCATCCGACTCCTGACAAAGCATGGTCAGACGGTCCGAATATGGTATATTTGGATAAAATGGAAGATTTGCTTAAAAAGGTTATAAAGGTTTATGAGGCGGTGAATTAATTATGGCAGAAATTGACATTCTTAACGAGGGAAAAAATTTATTTGACACCGAAATTGAGGCAATGGAAACAGTAAAGAACGCACTTGATGAAAGGTTTGTTGAAATAGTTGAGCTTATTTGTGATTGCAAGGGTAAGGTTGTAATTACAGGTATGGGTAAACCGGGACACGTAGGAGGCAAAATTGCAGCAACAATGGCAAGCCTTGGAACTCCATCGTTCTTTTTACACCCGGCCGAAGCTCTGCACGGAGACCTTGGTATGCTTGATGAGAAAGACATTGTTATTGCAATTTCATTTTCCGGTGAAAGCGAGGAAGTAACAAAATTAATTCCGAGTTTAAAACTTATCGGAGTTACACTTGTAGGAGTTTCCGGAAATGCAGACAGTACCCTTATAAAATTAAGTGACTATTCATTTGTATTTCCGCCAATCAAAGAAGCGTGTGCACTCAATCTTGCACCAACTTCAAGCACAACTGTTGCACTTGCTTTCGGAGATGCTCTTGCCGTTTGTGCTTCTAAAATCTACGGCTTTAGCGAAAAGAATTTTGCCTTGTTTCATCCGGCGGGTTCACTTGGCAAAAAGCTTATTACAAAAGTTAAAGATTTGATGAAGTCGGGCGAAGACAATCCTGTTGTTTGCAGCAACACACAGCTGAAAGACGCCATTGTTGTTATGAGCAAAAAAGCACTTGGTATTGTTAATATTGTAAAAGACGATAAATTGGTCGGTGTATTTACAGACGGCGATTTAAGAAGAACATTATCTAAACAAATTGATGTTTATAATATAATCATTGATGATTTGATGATAAAAAATCCGATTGTAGTTTCTCCTGATATTCTCGCTGTTGAAGCACTTAAAATTATGAACAATAAAAATATTTCCGCATTACCTGTTTTGGATAACAATAAACTTGTTGGCACAATACGAATTAATGATATAACGGGAATGGGCATCGTATTATGACAGATAAATATAAAAACATAAAAATGCTGGCTATGGATGTTGACGGCACATTGACAGACGGTAAGATTTATTACGGCAGCAAGGGCGAAATTTTCAAAGCCTTTGATGTTCGTGATGGATACCGACTGATAAAGTGCAGGGAGTACGGTATTATTACGGCAATAATTACCGGTAAGACCTCAGAGATAGTCGAAGGCAGAGCAAAAGATTTGAAAATTGCGGAAGTTCATCAAAATGTTCCCGATAAAATCAATGTGTTGAAACATTTGATGGAAAAATATGGTCTTAAACGGGAACAGGTAGCATATATAGGCGACGATGTTAATGATATTGAGTGCCTTCGGTATTGCGGTTTTTCTGCATGCCCTAAGGATGCGCTTGAGGAAGTTAAAAATAGTGTTGATTACGTTTGTAATAATATCGGCGGTCATGGTGCTGTAAGGGAAATTATTGATTTAATTATCGGCTGATGGTAAAATCCAAGTGCAAGCGACACCCGCCTTTTAATCGGCGAGTGCCACAGCAGAATTTCAACGGAGTTGTTTCTCCCGCTGAAACCCTGAGAAGCTGACGCTCCTTTGCACTGCCTGCAGCCTGTTGCACGCTCTGATTTATATATTTGACATAACTTCAAGATTAATGTATAATTATATTAGATTACTGTACCTTTATCCTATAAATTTTATTTATAGGATATAAAATTTTTGTAAAGTTTTATATAATTTATCAGGTTAGAGGGAAATTGTGAATGAAGAAATTTAATTTGCGCAAGTTAGTGCTTACACTTGCCGATATTATAATAATCACAATAAGCGGAATTGTTCTTAACTATGTGCTGTCGCTTACGGGAGTTATCGGTGCAGAGGCAAGCCGCGGTTTGCTTTATTACATTGTTATTAACCTCATAACCTGTGTCTTGATGATGTTTGCTTTTGGCGCATATTCAAGACTTTGGCGGTATTTTAATGTAAAGGATTATATTGCCTGTGCGCTTGCGATGGCTTCGGGATTTACCATTGGCTATTTGATTTTGCTTGCATTCGGCAGACCGCCGAGAATTATATTTAATTCCCTTTACTTTTTAATATCAACTGCGGGAGTTCTTGCTTTCCGTTTCATATTTAAAAAGGCATTTCTTGACCTTACAGAGGCAGGACGCAACGAAAAGCGTGAGCGTACGCTTATAGTCGGCGCAGGTAATGCGGCGAGAATGATATTAACCGAGATTGATAACGCAAAGTATGACGCAAATAATCAGATAAGCAATATTCTTCCTGTTTGCCTTGTAGATGACGACATCACAAAGCTTCGCAGTTCAATAAACGGTGTTCCGATAGTCGGAACCTGCCCCGAAATCCCTAAAGTTTGTACAGATTACCAAATCACAAATATAATAGTCGCAATACCTTCCTGCGAGGAAGAGCAGAAGCGAAAAATACTTGATTACTGTTCTGCAACCGAATGTAAGATAAAGGTTATACCTTATTTAAGCGAGTTGCTTTTTGACGATAAAAACTCTACCCTTATAACTCAGGCAAAAGATATTAAGATTGAAGACTTGCTCGGCAGAAAGCCTATAGAGTTTGATAAGGAAGAAATACGGGAGTTTATTTCCGGTAAGGTGTGTATGGTTACGGGCGGAGGCGGCTCAATAGGCAGCGAGCTTGTGCGCCAGATTGCAAAATACAGCCCTAAACAGATAATTATTGTTGATATATACGAAAACAACGCATATGATATACAGCAAGAGCTTTTGCTTGAATACGGCAATAGCCTCAATCTTGTTACTCTTATCGCATCTGTCAGAGATTATGATAAAATGGACGCTGTTTTCAAGAAATACCGTCCGCAGATTGTGTTCCATGCTGCCGCTCACAAGCATGTTCCGCTTATGGAAACCGTGCCGGAGGAAGCGGTAAAGAATAACATCTTCGGCACATTCAATGTTGCGACTCTTGCCGAGTTTTACAAAGCCGACAAATTTGTGATGATTTCTACAGATAAGGCGGTAAATCCCACAAATGTTATGGGTGCGACAAAACGCGCCTGTGAGATGATAATTCAGTACAAGGCTCAGACGAGTACGCATACCGAATTTGTAACAACACGTTTTGGTAATGTCCTGGGTTCAAACGGCTCGGTTATCCCGTTATTTCGACGTCAGATTGAGAGCGGCTCACCCGTTACCGTAACTCACCCCGACATTATCAGATATTTTATGACGATTCCCGAGGCGGTTTCGCTTGTTCTTGAGGCAGGCGCAATGGCTAAGGGCGGCGAGATATTTGTACTTGATATGGGCGCTCCCGTTAAGATAACTACGCTTGCCGAGAATCTTATAAGGATGTACGGCAAAACTCCGTACAAGGACGTCCCCATCATTTTTACCGGACTTCGTCCCGGCGAGAAGCTCTTTGAGGAGCTTCTGATGGATGAAGAGGGGCTTAAATCGACAGCAAACAAAAAAATCTATATAGGAAATCAGATCAATATAAATGCGGACGATATGCTTAACAAGCTTGGTGCTTTGCGTGAGGCGGCAGAAGCTAACGACAGTCAGAAAACCGTTGAATTGTTAAGCAATTTGATTCCTACGTTTAATCACAAAACGAACTGATACTATATCCCAAAGGAGAAGATATATATGTGTGGAATAGTTGGATATGTCGGCGCAAGGGATTGCAGCGATGTGCTTGTAAGCGCACTTACAAAGCTTGAATACAGGGGCTATGACTCAGCAGGAATCGCTGTTTTTGAAAACGGCGAGATAAAAACGGTTAAAACCCAGGGCAAACTGGCGGATCTTAAGAATAAGCTTGAAAGTGTAGGAAAGCCAAAGGGACATGTCGGAATCGGCCATACACGGTGGGCAACTCACGGCGAGCCGTCGGATGTGAATTCTCATCCGCACAGCGGAGCCAGAGTAACGATAGTACATAACGGAATTATTGAGAATTACCTTGAATTGAAAGAGTTCTTGACAGCTCAGGGCAGAAAGTTTATCAGTGAAACAGATACCGAAGTTGTTGCACAGCTTCTTGACTATAAATACAACGGCAATCCGCTTGAAACTATCGACGAGGTGCTGGCTGAGCTGAAAGGCTCATTTGCGCTCGGAATTATGTTTAAGGAGTTTCCCGACAGGGTGTTTGCGGTTCGCAGGGAAAGTCCTCTTATTGTTGGCGTTGGTGACGGTGAAAGCTTTATTGCGTCGGATGTTCCTGCAATATTGCAGTATACAAGGAACTATTATTTGCTTGAACACGACGAGATAGCAACTCTTTCAAGCGATGGAGTAAGCTTTGTTGACGAGCATTTACAGCCGATTACAAAGGAGCTTAAAACCGCCGACTGGGATATGGAGGCCGCTGAAAAAGGCGGTTATCCGCACTTTATGATTAAGGAAATAAATGAACAGCCGAATGCGATAAAAACTACGATAATGCCCCGTATCCGCAACGGACTGCCGTGCCTTGAGGAATGCGGAATTACACTTGACAGGCTTAAAGAATTTAAGAATATCACCATAGTTGCCTGCGGAACCGCTATGCACGCAGGAATGGTCGGAAAATATGTTATTGAAGATTTGGCGCGTATACCCGTAACGGTTGATATAGCGTCCGAGTACCGCTACAGAAACCCCATAGTGTCAAAGGGCGATCTGGTAATTATAATTTCACAGTCAGGTGAAACCGCCGACAGCCTTGCCGCAATGCGTCTTGCAAAGCAAAGAGGTGCGACTACGCTTGCGATAGTAAACGCAAAGGGCAGCTCTATTGCCCGTGAGGCTGATATGCTTATCTATACGCTTGCAGGTCCTGAGATCGCAGTTGCCTCAACCAAGGCATATGTTACTCAGCTTTCGGTAATGTATCTGTTTGCATTTGAGCTTGCTCTTGCAAACGAAAGGGTAAGCGAAGCGGAGTGCAAGCGCCTTGTATCTGCGCTGATGAAGATGCCCGAGGCAGTGCAAAGCGTTATTGATAAATGCGAGGAAAAATGCAAATATATCGCAACCAAACTTATCAATGCCGACAGCCTGCTGTATATCGGCAGAGGGCTTGACTATGCGCTTTCAATGGAGGGCTCGCTAAAACTCAAAGAGGTGTCGTACATTCATTCCGAAAGCTATGCGGCAGGCGAGTTAAAGCACGGCACCATATCTCTGATTGAAGACAGTATGCCGGTTATCTCGGTTGCGACTCAGACCGATATTATTCCAAAAACCATAAGCAACATAGTTGAGGTCAAGTCAAGGGGAGCAAAGATAATTCTTGTTTGTACCGATGCTTGTGCAAGAGGTCTTAAAGACGGCGTGGCTGATTACGTTGTTGAAATACCCCATTCGGAGGAACTTTTGATGCCGATAACGGCAGTAGTTCCGCTTCAGATTTTGGCATATTATACCGCAATAAACAGAGGCAATGACCCCGATAAGCCAAGAAATTTGGCAAAATCCGTAACAGTGGAATAAAAGAGAATTCAAATAAGGAGGGGTGAGCGTGAAAGGTATTATTTTGGCCGGAGGTGCAGGCACACGTCTGTATCCGCTTACAAAGGTTACTTCAAAGCAGCTTTTGCCTGTATATGACAAACCGATGATCTATTATCCGCTTTCAACACTTATGCTAGCCGGGATAAAAGACATACTTATTATTTCAACTCCCGACGATACACCCCGTTTTCAAACGCTTTTGGGCGATGGCAACCAATTCGGAATAGACCTGCAATATAAGGTTCAGCCGTCTCCCGACGGGCTTGCTCAGGCGTTTATCATAGGCAGTGATTTTATCGGAAACGACGCTTGTGCAATGATACTCGGTGATAATATTTTCTACGGAAATGCTTTTACAAAATTTCTCCGTACAGCTGCAAATAATGCCGAAAAGAACGGCAGAGCAACTGTATTCGGATATTATGTAAATGATCCCGAGCGCTTCGGCATAGTGGAATTTGATAAAAACGGCAAGGTCGTTTCCATTGAAGAAAAGCCTAAAAAACCAAAATCAAATTACGCCGTAACAGGACTTTATTTTTATCCGTCTGGTGTAGCGGAAAAGGCTGAGCAGGTTAAGCCGTCCGCAAGGGGAGAGCTTGAAATAACAACCCTTAACGAAATGTATCTGCAAGACAACATTATTGATGTCCAGCTTTTAGGCAGAGGCTTTGCGTGGCTTGACACAGGCACGGTTGACAGCCTTCTAGAGGCTGCGGACTTTGTGCGTATGATTGAAAAACGTCAGGGTATTAAGATTTCGGCTCCAGAAGAAATTGCTTACAGAAACAGTTGGATAACTAAGGAACGGCTTTTGCAAAGTGCTGAGCAATACGGCAAAAGTCAGTACGGCAAGCATCTGAAAGCGGTTGCCGACAACAAGTTTTAATTATTTGAAAGTGCGGAAATACCTATGAAAATTATTGTAACAGGCGGCGCCGGATTTATCGGCGGAAACTTTGTATATTATGAACTCAAAAACCATCCCGAAGATGAAATAGTCTGTCTTGACAAGCTTACATATGCAGGCAATCTTGAAACGCTTTCTGAGGCAATGAAAAATCCGAGGTTCACATTTATAAAAGGCGATATTGCCGACAGAAAATTTATATATGAGCTTTTTGCTTCGGAAAAGCCCGATATAATTGTAAATTTTGCAGCAGAAAGTCACGTTGACCGTTCAATAGAAGATCCTGAAATTTTTTTACAGACTAATGTTATGGGTACTCAGGTGCTTATGGACGCTTGCAGAAAGTATGGCATATCAAGGTATCACCAGGTTTCTACTGATGAAGTTTACGGCGACCTGCCGCTTGACAGACTCGATCTCTTTTTTACCGAAGAAACCCCGATACATACTTCAAGTCCATATTCGGCGTCAAAGGCGAGCGCAGATTTGCTTGTGCTTGCGTACCACAGAACATATAAATTGCCTGTGACAATTACAAGGTGCAGCAATAATTACGGACCTTACCATTTTCCCGAAAAGCTTATTCCGCTTATGATAGCGAACGCTTTGGCGGACAAGCCGCTGCCTGTTTACGGCAATGGTGAAAATGTGCGCGACTGGCTCTATGTTGAGGATCACTGCGCCGCTATTGATCTTGTAATAAGAAAGGGCAGAGTCGGCGAAATATATAATATCGGCGGTCACAACGAAAGAACAAACCTTGATGTTGTAAAGACCATATTAAAACAGCTCGGCAAGCCCGAAAGCCTTATTACATTTGTAAAGGATCGTCCGGGACATGACAGAAGATATGCAATAGACCCGACAAAGATACACAGCGAGTTGGGCTGGCTGCCGCAAACGGGGTTTGACGACGGTATAAAGAAAACGATAAATTGGTATCTTGCCAATAAAGCCTGGTGGCAAAATATTTTGTCGGGAGATTACCGGAATTATTATAGGAATATGTACGGCGACAGATTAAAAGATATAAACTAATTTAAAAGCTATAATCCATAATCAGCAACAAAGTGTGTGATTCGGATTATAGCTTTTACTTTTTATTGGGTTACAGCGAATATATTATTATGCCGATTATTATTATCGACAGACCTATTAACTTTTGCTTTGAGATTTTTTCTTTAAGGAACAGCCAGCTGAGAAACGCAACGAATATATATCCTGCCGATTCAAGTATAGGTCCCAAAGAAAGCGGAATGACGGTATAGGCCCAAACAGAACACAATGTTGCCGCAAAAAATATTGTGTATGCCAATATCACCTTTGGATTAAGGTATTCTTTTATTCGGCTGTCATAGGTTTTGTCGGCGCTCTTTTTCAAAATTATCTGCGATATTGATGAAATAAAAACGCCGAAAATAAATATCAGTGAAAACAGTATTTTTTCATTCATCGGCTCTCACCACAACTAACACTCCGATAATAACGACCAGTGCGCCTGCTACCATTGTCCATTTGATCTGTTCATTAAAGAACAGCTTGCCCCAAAGTATTCCCCATACAATAGTTATCGCTTTGTTTGAATACGCTGTGTTAAGCGGAAGCACCTTGATTATCTGCTGCCATACGATCGCATATACAGCGAGGTTAAGAATAACCAGGCAATAGAAGAATATGAACCAAAACGACAAAAATTCATATTGACCTGCGGCTTTTGAGCATATTCCGCCGAGTGAAAAAAGCAGAAGCTCAATATGCAGTGCGATATAGTATTTTAACTTTTTTGTTTTATCATTATTTTTCGTCACCGATATTTACCGTCTCTCTTACAACATATTGCGGAGAATTATTGATACTTATATAAATTCTGCCGACATATTCGCCTATCATACCGAGTATAAGCATAAGCAGTCCGCCTATTATCAGAACTACTGACATAAGCGAAGTGTAGCCCATGGGAGCGTCGGGATTGATAAAGAATTTGTTTATCAGTGTGTATATCATAAAAATGAAGCCTATAAATGAGAATACGCAGCCTACGCATACCGCAAAACGCAGCGGCTTAATCGAAAATGCGGTGAAGCCGTTTATCCAAAGCGCAAAAAGTTTGCCGAACGTGTAGCCTGATTTGCCCTCAATTCTTTTTTTGTGCGCTATCTCAACATTAGTGATATTCTTGGTTGAACGCAGAATAAGCCCCGCAATATAGGGATAGGGATTGTTGTATCGGATTATTTCGTCAATAATAAATCTTTTACACGCAAAATAGCTCATTATTGCAAGATCTTTTGGCTTGCCGATAAGCTTATCGGCCATATAGTCGTTGATTTTGCTGCCGAAATTTCTGAACCCGGAATGTTGTTTGTTACTGTACTTTGCAAACACAGCGTCATAGCCCTCGTCCAATTTGTCAATCAGCTTAAACATTTCTGAGGGCGGAGTTTGTCCGTCGTCGTCCATACAAACAATCACATCTCCGCTTACATACCTGAACCCTGTCATCAGAGCGGCGTGTTGACCGAAGTTTTTAGCAAGATTAATGCATTTGAGTCGTTTATTGTTTTTTGCTATATCGGACAACACCTCAAAAACGTTATCGGGAGATGCGTCGCACACGCAGATTATTTCATAATCATATTCCGGCTTGGTCTTGCATGTGGTTTCAATATCGGTCAAAACCTTTCCTATGAAATTTGCAGAATTATAGCAAGGTATTACTACAGATATTTTACTCATTGCGCTCCGTCCATTCCGATTTTAGTATTCCCATAAATACAATGTCATAGGGCTTTTCATCTATTATTTCGTCTTGCCTGAAACAGCCCTCTGTTTTAAAGCCTGATTTTTCATAACACCTTATCGCACGTTCATTTTCGGCAAGAACTCTGAGATAAACCTTGTTGAGCTTCAATTTCTCAAATGCGAATTTCAGCAAAAGCTCTGTTGCGGTTTTGCCGTATCCTTTGCCTTGCGATAAGGTCTCGCCGATAAAAATGCCGAACTCGGCTTTCATATTTTTCTTGTCAATATGCTGCAAATACACAGAACCGATTTTTTTGCTGTCGGCTGTTATGATAAACTGATACACCAAATGTGTTTTGACCTTTGTTTCGAGCCAGTTGTTGTGTTCTTCTTCGGTAAGATCTTTTCTGTAGATAAAGTTCTTTTTGACCTCTTCGCTGTTGCGCCATTTTATTATATTTTCAGTATCGGAACGGTCAATGGGTTTTAACGTAATATTCATAATAATCACCGATAAATAAGCAAGGCATTTGTTTTTACATTAAATTCAAAAGTGGCTCCCGCCGCCTAAGAGGCAGGGAAATTTGCACTTAAATTATACTATTATATACAAAAAATTATATCATCATCATTTTGTATTGTCAACACAGGACATACGGAGAACGTACAAACTAAAATTTAAACGGTTGACTTAACAGAATAATAATAATATAATTAAACTATCAATTCATAAGTAAGGACTGATTAAATCGTTTGTGCATATTGCGCTGTCAGATTTTTTGTCAGGTTGGACAAAAAACCACAGTAATGCCGGCTACATTGCAAAGATCTTTTGGACAGGCTGACGGGAAATATGCAAGCAAGATTTACAAACGACATTCAAGCGTGATTTAATCAGCGGTTACTTAATAAAAAAGAGGATACATATGATAAAATTTAATATTCCGCCTTATGTCGGCAAAGAGCTTGATTACATAAAAGAAGCCGTTGATTCCCACAAAATCTGCGGCGACGGTATGTTCACAAAAAAGTGTCAGTCCGTAATTGAAGACTATACCGATACGACTAAGTGCCTGCTGACAACTTCCGGTACAGATGCTTTGGAAATGGCGGCTTTGCTTGCCGACATCAGGGAAGGCGATGAAGTCATTATGCCGTCATACACATTTGTATCAACGGCGAATGCTTTTGTCCTGCGCAAAGCGAAAATAGTGTTTGTTGACATAAGACCCGACACGCTTAATATTGACGAAAAGCTGATTGAAGACGCTGTTACCGATAAGACAAGGGCTATTGTTCCGGTTCATTATGCAGGTGTAGGCTGTGAGATGGACACGATAATGAATATTGCCAAAAAGTATAATCTCAAGGTTATTGAGGACGCAGCGCAGGGAGTTATGAGCTTTTACAAAGGAAAGGCTTTGGGTGCAATAGGCGATTACGGCTGTTTCAGCTTTCACGAGACCAAAAATTACAGTATGGGTGAGGGCGGCGCAATTCTTATCAATAACGAAAGCGATGTTCTCAAAGGTGAGATTCTGCGTGAAAAGGGAACTAACCGTTCTCAGTTTTTCAGAGGACAGGTTGATAAGTACACCTGGATGGACGTTGGTTCATCATTTTTGCCGAGCGAGCTTAATGCGGCTTATCTTTACGCTCAGCTTGAACAAAAGGAAATGATAAACCAAAACAGGCTCAGGGCGTGGAATATGTACAATGAACTGTTAAAACCACTGCAGGAAAAGGGCAGGATTGAACTGCCGTATATTCCAAAGGAATGTACGCACAATGCACATATGTTCTATATCAAAACAAAGGACCTTGAAGAACGCACAAGGCTGATCTCATATCTTAAAGAGAACGACATCAGTGCAGTTTTCCACTATATTCCGCTCCATATTTCTCCTGCGGGAGCTAAGTTCGGACGTTTTCACGGTGAGGATAAGTACACGACCAAGGAGAGCGAACGTCTGCTCAGATTACCTTTGTATTACGGAATTAATGACACTGACATTGAAAAGGTTGCCGATGCGGTAATTAAATTTTATTCATAAACAGTATTGTAAAACATATTGATAAAAATATAAGGAAAGAAAATTTTATGGAAGATAAAAAGATTCCGGAACCCGTTGAAAATGACAACGGCAAAAAACCGAACAACCAAACCAAAAGTCTAAAAAGATATGGGTAAAGGTATGCGTTGCCGCCGCCTGCGCCGTGGTAGTTGTTGCAATTTGTGTGACCGTTGCATTGATTCTCGGCAATAGCAACAAGGACGGAGAGGCTTCAGCCGTTGAAACCACAACTCAGGAGGAGATTTATGAAACTACCGAATCCGAGGAAAGCAAATCAAGCTCCGACTCAGAGGAATCAAAAAGCGACGTTGAGTCCTCCGAAAGTAAAGATGACGATGATAGTGACAGCTCTTCGAGTGCTAAATCAGCCGCTCTCAACATTTATTATGTTGCAGGCAACGATATAAAGAGCAGCAGAGAGGATATAGACAATGATTCCGATGTTGTTTTTGACGCATGGAAAAAGCAGAATGATATCGGTGATGAAGTAAAGCTTATTGATTGTAAAGTAGATGTTGAGACTATTGATACGAACGAAACCGTAGTTGATCCCGATGAATACACACCCGAAAAGTTTCGTACAATTGTAATAACAGTATCAAAGAACTTGGAGGATTATTATTCCTCCGTGGATGAAGAATTGCTCTTGATGTCATTAAAGGTTACAATGATAGAATATTCAGGCACGGATTTTGATGCATGTAACATTGTCCTTGAATGATTGCAGCGGATAATATACCGGCTGTATAGCAGTAATAAACCGTAACCTTTTAGAGCGGCAGGTATCAAAATAAAACAAATGCAGAGTGTATCGGTGTGTTAATTTTGGCTTTATTAAGCCTTGTTACGAACGCTTCCGATATGCTCTGCTTTTTATTATTATAAATTTCTTCAATATTAGTACAAAATTATTCAAAATCCGACAAATACCTTGACAATTAAATTTGACAAAGATATAATTTGAATATAATGTTCACGAAAAGCGTGTGAGGTATTATTATGAACAACGAAGTGACTGTTGAAGATTTTGATATTCTTAAAACAATCAAAAACAGCAACTCCAAAACCCAAAGGGAACTTGCAGAAAAAAGCGGTTACTCATTGGGTAAAATTAATAAATCAATAGCTGTATTAAGGGAGTCGGGATATATTGATAACGAGAACAATATATCCGATTCGGCAATGAAGTTGATAAATGCGTCAAAACCCAAATCAGCGGTGATATTGGCGGCAGGCTTTGGTATGCGTATGGTTCCATTGAATTCGGAGCTTCCAAAGGGACTGATTGAAGTTCACGGGGAACCGCTGATTGAAAGAACAATAAGGCATTTAAATGAAGCGGGAATAAGCGATATATACATTGTTGTTGGTTTTATGAAGGAAATGTATGATTACCTTATTGATAAATACGGCGTTAACTTGATTGTTAATACGGAATATGCCAATCGAAACAATCTTTTTTCGCTTAGTCTGGCAACAAAGTATATTTCTGATACATATATAGTCCCCTGCGATATTTGGTGTGAGACAAATCCGTTTTGCGGTTTTGAACCGTATTCTTGGTATATGGTAAGCGATCTTGTTGATAATGAAAGCAGCGTAAGAGTAAACCGAAAAAGAGAGCTGGTGTCTGTTTCTCCTTCTCAGGGAGGAAATGCAATGGTAGGAATAAGTTATATTACTGCTGCCGACTCAAAAGAAATATGTGAAAAAATCAATTTGCTTGTAAACGATCCGCATTATGACGGTGCATTTTGGGAAGAAGTGCTCTATCAAAAAAATAAAATGACAGTCCACGCTAAAATTGTGCATACAGAAAATGTGGTGGAGATCAACACCTATGAACAATTAAGAGAGCTTGACAGCAACTCAAATCATTTGCATTCAGATGCAATTAAGTTAATAAAGCAAGTCCTTGACTGCAATTTAGATGATATTAAAAATATTACTGTTTTGAAAAAAGGTATGACAAACCGATCCTTTTTGTTTGAATGTAAAGGTCAAAAGTATATTATGCGTATTCCAGGACAGGGAACAGATCATTTAATTGACAGGAAACAGGAGGCGGAGGTGTATTCTGCCATAAAAGGAAAAGGCCTTTGTGACGACCCTGTTTATATAAATCCCGATAACGGATATAAAATAACGCTTTTTTTAAATAATGTAAGAAGCTGCGATCCGTGTAATAATGATGATCTTGTTAAATGTATGGACTTATTAAGGCTATTTCATCAATCAAATCTTAGGGTCAATCATGAGTTTAATTTATTTGAAAAAATAGATTTCTATGAGAGCTTATGGGAAAATCAACCGTCGATATACAAGGATTATGAATCTACAAAGAAGAGTGTTCTTTCACTTCGTAGTTATATCAACAAGCATAGGTGCAAGCCGGTGCTCACTCATATAGATGCAGTTCCGGATAACTTTTTATTTTACAAGGATTCGGACTGCGATTGCGAAAAACTTCAGTTAACTGATTGGGAATATTCAGGTATGCAGGATCCTCATGTGGATATTGCAATGTTTTGTATTTATTCGCTGTATAGCAGAGAAGAAGTTGACAGATTGATAAACATTTATTTTGGCGGAGCCTGCGATGACAGTACAAGGATCAAAATCTATTGCTATATTTCCGTCTGCGGCTTACTTTGGAGCAACTGGTGCGAATATAAAAGAAATTTAGGCGTTGAATTCGGAGAATATTCTATGCGTCAGTATAGGTTTGCAAAGGATTATTATAATATCGTAAAAGATGAATTAAATAAACAGGCGATTAAGTCTAAGTAGAAAAGTTGGAAAAAATGGGATATAAAGTTGACAATGCCGTTATTATGGCAGCCGGAACTTCAAGCAGATTTGCTCCTCTTTCTTATGAAGTGCCTAAGGCTCTTATTTCGGTAAAGGGCGAGGTATTGATAGAAAGGCAGATAAAGCAACTTAAAGAAGCGGGAATTGAGGAGATTATTGTTGTTGTCGGCTACAAAAAAGAACAGTTCTTTTATCTGAAAGAAAAATACGGCGTGGTTATTGTTGAAAATGATGATTACGACAGACGCAATAACAATTCCAGCATATATGCCGCACGGAAATATTTAAAAAATTCCTATATATGCTCTGCGGATAATTACTTTACCGACAATCCGTTTGAAAAAGTGGTGGAATACCCATACTATGCGGCATTATATTCAAAAGGATATACTAAGGAATGGTGTATTTACACCGACAAAAACGGTTACATAGACAGAGTTCAAATCGGAGGCTCCGAGGCGTGGTATATGATAGGACATGTGTTTTGGAACAAGGAGTTTTCCGACAGATTTATTAAAATTCTTCTTGGTATTTATAATTTGCCGCAAACCGAAAATTTGCTTTGGGAATCAATATATACGGAACACCTTGATGAGCTTAAATTAAAAATAAAAAAATACAGCGACGATTTTATTTTTGAATTTGACAGTCTTGATGAATTAAGGCAGTTCGACAAAACATATGTTGAAGATACCCGATCGCAGATATTGCGTTCCGTAGCCAATGACCTTAACTGTTCCGAAGCTGATATAGGTGATATTGAGGTTATAAAAAATGATGCCGACAATACTGCTGTCGGTTTCAGATTTTCAGTTAAGTCAATAAGATATATTTACAATTATGAGGGAAAAACATGGAGGAAAACAAATGAATAAGCTAAAACAATCATTAAAAAATATTGAATTGCCGATTATTATAATTCCTACGCTTATTGTGCTGGCGCTTTTCGCAATTTTTATTATTTTTCCAAAAGACTCTACGAATGTTGTAACAACAATACGTTCGTTTTTAAGCGACCAGTTCGGTATTTATTACCTTGTGTTGGGATTAGGCGTTTTTTTGCTTAGTATAGGTGTTGCATTCTCTAAATACGGCAAAATCAAGCTTGGAAATACAGACAAGCCTATCTATTCAAACTTTAAGTGGGGCGCAATGATGTTTACCTCGACGCTTGCCGCCGACGTACTTTTTTATTCGATGAGTGAATGGGCAATGTATGCAAATGAAAGCCATATTAAAGAAATGGGTTCTGTACAGGACTGGGCTTCAACATATCCGCTGTTTCATTGGGGACCTATTGCATGGGGATTTTATATAATATTGGCTGTTGCTTTCGGCTTTATGATTCATATCAGAGGAAGAAAAAAACAGCGGTTTTCCGAGGCGTGCAGACCTTTGTTCGGAGACAAGGTTGACGGCGTTTTAGGTAAGGTTATAGATATTGTATGTATTGTTGCTCTTATCAGCGGAACAGCAACAACATTTTCCGTTACAACTCCACTTCTTTCGGAGGGCGTCAGCAGAGTTACAGGGCTTCCGAATACAACGGGACTTGTAATAATGATTCTGGCATTGATTGCAGTCACATATACTATAACAGTTCTTTTTGGAATCAAAGGTATATCGAAGCTTGCTTCATTCTGCGTATATCTGTTTTTTGCACTTTTGGTATATGTGCTTGTCGGCGGAGGACAGATAGTTTATATTTTTGAGACCGGTATTTCGGGAATAGGAAATGTAGTGCAAAACTTTTTCAGCCTGTCAACTTATACCGATCCCCTGAGGACAAATCATTTCCCGCAGAACTGGACATTGTATTATTGGGCTTATTGGATGGCTTGGTGCGTAGCAACTCCTTTCTTTATTGCGACAATATCAAAAGGAAGAAGTATAAAAAATGTTATCATATCAGGCTATTGTTGTGGGTTAGCCGGAACATTTATGTCGTTTATCGTACTTGGAAACTTTGGTCTTGGACAGCAAATGAAAAACGGAACAGGATTGGCAGATGTTATATACAATGCGGATTCAAGTATTAATTATTCGGCTATACTTGATACATTTAACAGCCTTCCGTGGCCGGCAATAGGAATCATTCTGTTAGTGCTGAGTATGATAGCTTTTTATGCAACTACATTTGATTCATTGACGCTTGTTGTTTCAAACTACTCATATAAAAACCTACGCTCAGAAGAAGAAAACGGTAAATTTATGCGTGTGTTTTGGGCTGTATTGTTTATACTTTTCCCCATTGCGCTGATATTTTCTGAGGGAACTTTGGCTAATTTGCAGTCTGTTTCAATCATTGCGGCATTCCCGATAGGTATTATAATAATTTTGGTTATAGTATCGTTTTTTAAAGATGCTAATCTTTTCCTCAAGGAAATCGGATATAAGGATGATTACATAATTCCAAAAGAATGAAAATTTAAACGAAGAAAGTCCCCGATTAATTCGGGGATTTTTTGCGTTTGCAGGTTGGTTTTGCCGAAAAGTTAAATTTTTGTAATAAAAACTTGTATTTTGACGGCGAATTATGTATAATTAAAAATGTATGTAATTATTAGCATAAAAATTCGGTATTGATTGGATGTATAACCAAAGTGCAGATGCTTTTCGCCGCTCAGGCGGCGGGTGTCGCTTAAGGATTTCAACGGAAGTCGCAATCTCCCGCTGAAACTCTGAATAGCTTACGCTCCTTTGCACTTTGCAATCTGTCGCAAGCTCTGCTCCTTGCAAGCGCAGCAGAACCTTGCTCCGATTTAAAGGAAAATATGATATATTAATTTGGAGGAATTGGGTAATGAGTAACAATCGACTGAGCAAGGCTGCGGCATTGGTTATTGCGGCGGTTTTGTGTATGCTCTCCGTTTTTGTATGCAGCGGCGCTGACAACAGTTGTACCATTAGTGAAATCAACGATATGAAGCTTACACTCCCCGACGACATAATTACCGTAACGCGTTCAAGCAAGGCTGACGACAAGTATTTTTCGCTGTTCGGACTTGATTATAACACAACTATGAACAACCTCAAAAACGGCAACATCTATCTACAGGGTATGGACAGCGCTTCCTCTTATACCGTTACCGTTACAATGACTCAGACCGACGACAGCCGGACCATTGCAAACTATAACCTTTTGCAGCCCGATAAACTGGTTGAGGTTTCTAATAATTTTCTAAGTCAAAGCGAGTATTCAGCCTGTACGGCAGACAGCAGCGACAGTATCGTTTGGCTTTATCTCGCCGCAAATGTTGACAGCAACGGTCAAAAAATCAAGACCTATCAGGCAAACACCGTATATGACGGCAAAAACATAAATGTTATAATTCAGCGCAACGGCGGCGACGTAACGCCGCAGGATTATGCTACGCTCAACTCCATAGTATCAACCGTCGTGTTTAATAAGGGCGACACAACGACCTACACTATACTTTTTATAATTATCGGAGCAACACTTTTTGTAATCCTGATAATCGTATTATCGGTTATAATCTCAAAGCGTATCAAACGCAAGAGAAGAAGCAGAAAAAATGATAAGATTATTGAAGAGCTTGCAGGCAAATATACAAGCCGCAGAGGCTCAGACAGCTATAACGAAGAGTACGATTACTCCAAAGAAAGTAATTATGTTGATATAAACTCATCAGACAATGTTCCCGATTATGAAGATGATTCTGCCGAGGATTTAATCAATTTGGAAAAGGCAGAGTATGATGATACAGCGAATGAAGTAAGCTATTCCGAGGAAGAAATTGATGAAATCTTAGGCTACAAGTCAAGGACCTCCAAAATTGAGCCTGATGTTGTTAATTCAGCGGCAGTTGAAGCAGAGAGCGTGAAGTCTGATAATGCCGACAATACTGCACCCGAATCCGAAAATCAGTTTGAACAAGACGTTCAGGCCGCCGAAGATGACATATCTGAGGAGGAAACCGAGCCTGAAACAGATGACGAAACCGACGATGAATTTGATGAATATGTCAACGACGAGGAACTTGTAAGGCAGGACGCTAAGCAGACAAAATTTAACAGCAGTTATGATTTCTTTGATGAAGCACCGAAAAAAACTATGGGAGTTCTAAGCAGTGACGAGATCCGTGACGCTGAGGATTATGATGTTATAAACGAGGTGGAAAAGCGAGCAACCGAGGTTGAAAAATCCGACTCAAACACAGGAAAATCCTTTGTGGAAATTATGAAAAATGCGGGTTCGGCAATAAAGTCGTTTTTTGTTCACTGCGGATATTTTATAACAAATGTGAGCAGAATGATAAAGCACAAGCGAGCTGTCAAAAAGCGTAAAAAGGCGGAGGAGGAACGCCGCCGCCGTGCAAAAATGCGTGCTCAAAGGCAGCGCCAACAAAGAATGGAAATGGAAAACGGCGGACTTGTTCAGGTTCACAAAAGAAACGACGGACGCCCAAGCGGCAGGTCAAACAGCCGCCCTGCGGGCAGACCGAGCAGTCACTCAAACAGGAAACCTAATTCAAGACCGACTAACAGACCTACAAACAGAAGATGATTATGACAGAAATACTTATTAAAAACGCAAATGTAATATCTCCTGCCGACAACATAAACGGCAGATACGATATTCTTGTCAGAAACGGTAAGATCGCAGAAATAGGGAATGAGCTCAAAACCGACGGTGAAGTAATAAACGCCGACGGCTTGTATGCAATCCCCGGACTTGTTGATATGCATGTTCATCTGCGTGACCCCGGACAGACGCAAAAGGAAGATATAATAACGGGCTGCAGAGCTGCTGCGGCAGGCGGTGTTACAAGTCTGCTTGCTATGCCCAATACAAACCCTGTTGCCGATAATGCAGAAACGGTGCGTTATATTATTGATAAAGCCAAAAACGCAGACGCAAAGGTTTATGTTGCGGCAAGCGTCACAAAAGGGTTAAAAAGTGAAGAACCGACCGACCTCAACGAGGTGAAAAATGCGGGTGCGATTGCACTCTCGGATGACGGCAGACCTGTTATTAACACAAAGTTTTTAAGCGACGCAATGAAGAAAGCCCCGTCGCTCAATATGAAGGTCGTTGCTCACTGCGAGGATCTTTTTCTTGCAGACGGAGGAAAGATAAACGAGGGCAAAATTTCAAGGCAACTCGGAATCAAGGGAATTCCCGCAGCCGCCGAGGATTGCGGAACGGCAAGAGAAATAGCGCTTGCGGCGGCGCTTGACGTACCTGTTCATATCTGCCACGTCAGCACAAAAACAAGCGTTGCGCTTGTTCGTGACGCTAAAAGACGATGGGTAAGGGTAACGGCAGAAACCGCACCGCACTATTTTTCACTTACCGAGGACGAGCTTCTCAGACGTGACGCCGATTTCCGAATGAACCCTCCGCTCAGAACATCTGAGGACGTTAAGGCAATAATCGACGGTCTGTGTGACGGTACGCTTGACGCCGTGGCAACCGACCATGCACCGCATACCGTTGAGGAAAAGTCGGATTTTGAACAGGCGCCAAACGGCTCGATAGGAATGGAAACTTCGCTTGCCGTTGCGCTGACATATCTTGTAAAAACGGGCTTGCTCAGCTTTGAGGAGCTTGTACGCAAAATGAGCGTAAATCCTGCCGAAATTCTCGGAATAAACGCAGGAACGCTGACCATAGGCGCACCTGCCGATATTGCGCTTGTTGACATTGATGAAGAGTGGACGGTTGATGTCGAAAAACTTCACGGCAAAAGCAAAAACACACCGTTCAAGGGCAAAAAGCTCTGCGGCAAAGTCAAAAAAACGTTTTTAAACGGCAGACTTGTATTTGAAGATAAATAACTAAAGCAATTTCAGGGAGTAATTATTATGGCACAAAAAGGTGATTTGCTGTCGGTAAGACAGGACATACGAGTAGTAGACGCAACGATCCGCGACGGCGGACTTTGCAATGATTTCAGGTTCAGCGATGACTTTGTAAAAGATCTGTACAACGCCAACATCAAGGCAGGCGTTGACTATATGGAGTTCGGCTACAAGGCTTCAAAGGAGATTTTTAAGGAAGAAGATTTCGGAAAATGGAAGTTCTGCAACGACTCCGATATAAGAAAGATTGTCGGCGAAAACAAGTCAAAATTAAAGGTTGCTGTTATGGCCGATGTCGGCAGAACCGATTTTGAAAAAGATATTATTCCAAAAAAGGACAGCCCGATAGACCTTATCAGAATTGCAACATATATCAATGCGATTCCGTCAGCGGTTGAAATGATAGAATACTGTGCAAAAATGGGTTATGAAACCACAATCAATATTATGGCTGTTTCAAAGGCAAGAACCGAGGATATAAAAGCGGCGCTCAATATATTCGGTCAAACCCCCGTTTCCGCTTTTTACATCGTTGACAGTTACGGTGCGCTTTATCCCGAAGAAGCAAGACGGCTTGCCGATTTATATGGCGAATCTGCGGACAAATTCAAAAAATCCGTGGGAATCCATGCTCACAACAATCAGCAGCTTGCTTTTGCAAATACAATCGAGGCTATGACATTTGGCGCAAGCTATCTTGACGCAACTGTTGACGGAATGGGCAGGGGTGCAGGCAACTGTGCGCTGGAGCTTTTACTCGGTTTTCTTAAAAATCCTAAGTATAAGGTGAATCCTATACTTAAAATAATTGAAAATCATACACATAAATTCCGTGAATCGGGCGTAAAATGGGGTTATGACATTCCCTATATGCTTACGGGACAGTACAACACACATCCCCGTCCCGCAATTCAGTTTGTAAACGATGAAAGAAAAGACTATTCAAGGTTTGCAAACGAGCTTTATGATATAATCAACAGTTAAATGAAACATATAATGAATTTGCAGCCGTCACCGTTTAATATGATTAAATCCGGTGAAAAAACCATTGAATTGAGGCTGAACGATGAAAAACGTCAAAAGCTCAAAACAGGTGATGAAATAGAGTTTATATTAACAGACGGGAAAACCGACAGGCTTAATGTGAAAATAACCAATATATATCATTTTGACAATTTCAGGCAGCTTTATAAATCCCTTCCGCTGTTGAAATGCGGATACACAAAAGATGACATTTCAACAGCAGGACCTGATGATATGGACGTTTATTATTCGCCGGAAAAACAAAGAAAATACGGTGTTCTCGGCATTGAGATTAAGCCTGTTGAAGAAAAGGCAGCTACAGCCAATAAAAGGAGAACGAATATGTCGCTTGACAGATTGATTGAAAAAATTGCAGAAAAACAAAATCCGACCGTTGCAGGTCTTGACCCAAAGCTTGACTATGTGCCTGCTTCAATTAAGGCTAAGTGTTTTGAAAAATACGGTAAAACGCTTGACGGTGCTGCCGCAGCGCTGCTTGAATTTAACAAAGCTCTTATCGACAGCCTGTATGACATAGTGCCTGCAATCAAGCCGCAGGCGGCATATTATGAAATGTACGGTTGGCAGGGCGTAAAAGCACTGTGCGACACTATTTCTTATGCAAAGTCAAAGGGTATGTACGTTATGACTGACGGCAAGCGCAACGATATAGGCACAACAATGGAGGCCTATGTCACGGCGCACCTTGGCACAACAGACGTTGACGGAGAACAGATCGAAGCATTCGGCGCAGACGCACTTACCGTAAACGGCTATCTCGGAACAGACGGAATCAAGCCGCTTGCAAATATTTGCAAAGAAAAGGATAAGGGTATTTTTGTGCTTGTAAAAACTTCAAATCCAAGCTCAGGCGAGCTTCAGGATATGAAGCTTGACACAAACGAAACCGTTTATGAGCATATGGGCAAAATGTGCGAGAACTGGGGCAGTGAGCTTATGGGCAAATACGGCTATTCGGCTATCGGTGCTGTGGTTGGTGCAACCTATCCCGAACAGCTCCTTGAAATGCGTGAAAAGGCAAAGCATACATTCTTCCTTGTTCCGGGCTACGGTGCCCAGGGCGGCGGTGCAGAGGACGTTAAAAATGCCTTTGACAAGAACGGTCTCGGCGCAATAATTAATTCAAGTCGAGGTATTATGTGTGCATGGAAGAAACAGGGACTTACCGAAGAAGATTTTGCAAAAGCCGCAAGGAACGAAGCTATAAGAATGAGGGACGAGATCGTCGAAACTATCGGTGAAATTTCTCTTAAATAAATTTTAATGCAAAACGCACAAAAAATTGTTAAAATTTTAACCAAATAAATCTATTCTTATTGACTTTATATCAAAACTGGCGTATAATTTATTTTGTTAAACTATGAAACAGCCTGCTTGCAGGGCTGTCTACTTTAAAATACAAAGGGAGTTTTTACAATGGCAAGAGTTTATAATTTTTCAGCAGGCCCGTCAATGCTGCCGGAGTCTGTACTAAAAACAGCAGCAGACGAGATGCTCGATTATCAGGGTTGCGGACAGAGCGTTCTTGAAATGTCACACCGCAGTGCGGTTTTTGACAAGATCATCAAAGACGCAGAGGCTCTCCTCCGTGAGATTATGAATATACCCGACAACTACAAGGTTCTTTTCCTCCAGGGCGGCGGCTCAACTCAGTTTGCAATGGTAGCCCTCAACCTTATGAACAAGAACAACAAGGCTGATTACATAATCACCGGTCAGTGGGCTAAAAAGGCTTATCAGGAGGCTGTACGCTACGGCGACGCAAAGGCTGTTGCTTCTTCCGAGGACAAGACCTATTCTTATATTCCAAAGACAGACCGTTCAATGTTCAGAGATGACGCAGACTATGTTTATATCTGCCTTAACAATACTATCTACGGCACTGTATATCATCAGCTTCCCGACACGGGCGATATTCCGCTGGTTGCAGATATTTCATCATGTATTCTTTCCGAGCCTATCGACGTTTCAAAGTTCGGACTCCTCTTTGCAGGCGCTCAAAAGAACGTTTCGGGCGCAGGCGTTACTATTGTTATAGTTCGTGAGGACCTTATCGGCAACGCTATGGACATTACTCCTACAATGCTCAACTACAAAACCCACGCCGACAAGGATTCTCTATTTAATACACCGCCTTGCTATTCTATCTATGTTGCAAAGCTCGTATTTGAGTGGATCAAAAATCAAATCGGCGGACTTGACAAGATGAAGGAGCTTAATGAAAAGAAAGCTAAGCTTCTCTATGATTTCCTCGACAGCTCAGAGCTGTTCAAGGGTACTGTTGTTCCTGAGGATCGTTCTCTTATGAACGTACCTTTTGTTACAGGCGACAAGGAGCTTGACGCAAAATTTGTTAAGGAAGCAACCGAAAACGGACTTGTAAATATCAAAGGACATCGTTCGGTTGGCGGTATGCGCGCTTCTATCTACAATGCTATGCCTTATGAGGGCGTTGAAAAGCTCGTTGAGTTTATGAAAAAGTTTGAGGCTGAAAACAAATAATTATTTTAGAGGTTGATTGAAATGTATAACATACTTACATTAAACAAGATCGCTCCGATCGGCACAAGCCGCCTCGGAAGCGACTACAGCTACGGCAACGAAGTTGAAAATCCCGACGCTATTCTTGTAAGAAGCGCCGCAATGCATGATATGGAGTTTGGCGACAACCTGCTTGCAATCGCAAGAGCAGGCGCAGGCACAAACAACATTCCAAAGGACAGATGCACCGAGCAGGGCATTGTAGTTTTCAATACGCCGGGTGCAAATGCAAACGCAGTTAAAGAACTTGTTCTTGCAGGACTTCTCCTTTCCTCCCGTAAGATCGTAGAGGGCATTGAGTGGGAAAAGACAACTCTCAAGGGCAACGGTGACGCAGTAGGCAAGATGGTTGAAAAGGGCAAGAGCCAATTTGTAGGCCCCGAAATTCAGGGCAAGACCCTCGGCGTTATCGGACTCGGCGCAATCGGTATTCTTGTTGCAAACGCAGCAGCAGTGCTCGGTATGAACGTAATCGGTTTCGACCCGTTTATGTCTGTTCCAAATGCTCTCAGACTTGAACCGTCTGTAAAGCTTATGAAGAGCAACGAAGATGTTATGACAAACTGCGACTATCTCACTATCCACGTTCCTCTTACACCTGAAACAAAAGACCTTGTTGACGCAGATATGATGGCAAAGATGAAGGACGGAGTTCGTATCCTCAACTTCAGCCGTGACGGACTTGTAAATTCTACTGCTGTTCTTGAGGCTCTCAAGAGCGGCAAGGTTGCAAAATATGTGACAGACTTTGGTACAGACGATATTCTCGGTGAAGAAAATGTTATCTGCCTGCCGCACCTCGGCGCTTCAACTCCCGAAAGTGAAGAAAACTGCGCCGTTATGGCTTGCGACCAGGTTAAAGAATACATTGAAAACGGTAATATCATCAATTCCGTAAACTATCCTGCTATCTCACTTCCGAGAAACACAAATGACACACGTTTTTGCGTAATGCACAAGAACGTTCCCGAACTTCTCAAAAATGTTCTTGCAGAGCTTAACGGCAATGTTGAAAATATGCTTTCAAAGAGCCGCGGAGACTACGCTTATACCATTCTTGACGTTGCGGGAGCCGATAAGGCAGACGCTGACAAGATTGCAGCAGTTGACGGTGTTGTAAGAGTCAGAGTTATCTGATAAAAAACAATATACAGATAAAATCACGGCGTAACCGATTTATTCTCGGTTACGCCGTTTTTGCATTTGTAAATAATATGAGATGCAGATTTATTTTTTCTTTGATATAAGATAGTTTTCAAATGCTTCTTTTATTACGGAATGTTTTTCATTTTTGTCTGCATTACTATCCCAGCTCGTTCCGTATAGAGCATTTTTTGCCATATATGAGGTGCTCCATCCCTTAATATCGTAATCGTATATATCGTAAGTGATTTGTTCCATTGTATTGTTATCAATATCAAGATAGTAACCATAGCCATAATATCCGGCGATAGGGTAATTTATGTAAAAGGCAATTTGTCCGCCGTTTGCAAAATTATAAAAACTGATTCTATCTATTGAAAAAGTTTTTCCGCTGTCTTCCCGTGTTATATCCCAATTTTCAATATTATTATAAACCAAATCAATATATTTGTTGTCATCTTCGGAAATTGAAACACAACTTGCAGTATTTTCAACCTTCCCGCAAGCAGAGATAAGCAGAGCAGTCGTCATCAGTAAAACAACAATAGCTATTTTTTTCATTTTTAATTCTCCTTATTTTTTTACTTTATAAGTATACCACAATTTAAATCATTTTGTACATCTATTTTTATAATAAATTATTCTTTTATCTCTTTTGCCAATTTTCCTATAGCTTTTGTTTCAATTCTAGATACATAAGAACGTGAAATCCCCATCATTTTTGCAATTTCGTTTTGCGTTTTAGGCTTATGACCTCCGAAGTCCAAATCTAAGTTCTAAAATTGTCTTTTCTCTATCTTTTAACAAATCTTTCATTTTCTCATATAACAACTTCACTTTCATTTTTATATCTACTATTTCTTCTACATTTCTATCACTGTTTTCTAACACCTCCTGTAATGTCACCACATTATCATCTTTGTCTTTGCCGTATTGGCTCATTTAAATATACTTCTGCTCCCAATTTCTTTGTAGCCCTTAAATGCATTAATATTTCATTATCAATACATCTTGAAACATATGTAGATAACCTCGCTCCTTTTTCTAAACTAAAACTATTAATTCCTTTAATCAGACCTATACTCCCTATAGATATAAGATCATCTTGGTCTACTTTAGAATTACTATATTTTTTAGCCACATGTGCTACTAATCTTAAATTCCTTTCTATTAAAATATTTCTTGCTTCTTCATCTCCTTTTGCCATTTGTTCCAAGCAATTCTTTTCTTCTTCTGCTGACAATGGCTCAGGAAACAAACTTCCTCCTTGAATGTATCCGAACAACAAATACTGCCGATTTTAAAAACCCTAAAAAACTGTATATACCAGTCATACAAAGTGCTGCTAACATAAATGCACCCCCATTTTTTTCTCATATTGCAATTATATGAATTAAAAAAATAAAAGTGCCTGACCTTCAAAATTTATATTTTTTGAATTTTTTATTTTTTATTTCATAAGTTAAATAATAGAGGTGATTTTTTATGAACTTTTTAGTGAATTGTGTAAAAGGTATCGCTATAGGAGCTGGTGCTATTCTTCCAGGAATTAGTAGTGGCGTACTTTGTGTTATTTTTGGAATATATGAAAAACTTTTAGATAGTATTTTAAACTTTTTTAAAGATCTTAAAAATAATTCAAAATTTCTAACTCCATTAATAATTGGTGCTGGTATTGGAATTTTACTATTTAGTAATATTCTCAATTATTTATTGTTTAAATTTCCTATACAAACAAAATCTGCTTTTATTGGATTAATCTTAGGCAGTATTCCATCTCTAATAAAAGAAATAAATACAAAAACCTCTTTTAAGTCACATTATCTCATCTACTCTATATTAGCATTTATAATTGGGATAGCTTCTGTTATATTAGAAAAATATGTATCTAATTCATTTTCTGCTAATAATTTTAGCTATATATATCTTATATTCTCTGGATTTATTATGTCTATCGGAATTATTGTTCCTGGAGTTAGTAGCACTATTATTTTAATGCTTATGGGTGTATATTCTACTTACTTGTCATCTGTTTCTTATTTATACTTTCCTGTATTAATACCTATGGGGATTGGTTTAATTATGACAGGTATCGTCAACATTCT
>OIYR01000078.1_pt1 | contig 57125 bp, 89 predicted proteins | sample 1588221 | NCBI WGS metagenome assembly OIYR01 (sample SAMN03283292) | human gut metagenome | biome: human-associated habitat; material: feces | host: Homo sapiens | place: Peru | collected 2012
TTATGCACTTTTTTAGGGTAAAATTTGTTTTCTCTTTCAATTTTTATTCAGATTAATTTTCCTTTCTATTCTTCCATTCCACAACAACATTTCTTATACGTTTATCTATATCTAAGCGTGTATGTAATTTCATAACTTCTATTATCTTCTTAATACTAGTTGTGGTTGTTTAAAACAACTATTTTATTTGAAATATTATAAACAAAAGGAATTTTACCTAATACATGATATATAGGCATTAACTTCTTCATTCCTTCTACAAGACTCACTTCAGTAAGAAAAGAAAATGTAGGAAGAAGTTTTTCTAGTTCTTTCCCATTTTTTATACCCCATGTAAATTTTGCGCGACTGCCTTCTATAGATTTCTCTTTAATGTGCTTCACCATAAAAGGTGACATCACTTCAACCATTATTGTGACATTTGAAAATGCATGTTCGATAATAGAAAAGATCTTCTTAATATCAATTTCAGTTAAATACATAGTCAAACCTTCTATGATTACTAGAACATCTTCTCCTTCATTGTGAATAGTATTTGTATAGGTTTCATCCATAGCTGACTTCGCGATTTGATAGATAGGTCCTGTTTCTGTTAAAAACTGTTTTCTTATATTCATCGTTTCAGGTAAATCTAGATTATACCAGCGTATATATTTGCCTTTCATACGATAACACCTTGTATCAAGACCACATGCAATATTAATCACAATAGTATTCTTATGTTTATCTAAATATTCCTCTACCATCTTATCTAATACAATTGTTCTTGCAATTACACCAGAACGCATTGTTTTATCTTGATCTGCTTGAAAAAAGTCATAATCTAAATGTTTGACTATTGATACAGCCATTTCATCTTTGATTTTAGGATTCTTTTGACTTGTTTCTTTAGCACGTGCATAAAGAGTCTGAATCATTGTTTCTGGTACACCTTTTACATTTATTTTCATTTTGAATCGCCTTCTTTTCTTACAACACAATGCATGCGCATCCCTTTACGTATTTCAAACTTCTCTACTTTTAATCCTGCTTCTTTACAACATTTATAAACAAGATCTCTTGTAGGAACCTGAACATCTCCATGACCACATAAGTTTGCGAGAGGCATTTCAAATGTATTCATTAACCATACAAGAAATTTATTATCACTTGTGACATCCCTAAGTATTAATCTGCCATTTGGACGTAAGCATCTTTTTACACTATTAAAAAATGCCTGTGGATTAGGGTAATGATGAAAGCTCATAGAACAGATAATGGCATCAAATGAGTTTTCCTCAAAAGGAAAATTCTCACAATCCCCTACTACAAATACTGCATTTGGAATATTCTTCTTTTTAGCTTCTTCAATCATAGCTGGTGTAAGATCAAGACCTATATAATGTCTATCTGGATATTTTTCTGATAATAAAGAAATCATAGGTGCTGGACCACATCCTGCATCAAGTAAATCTATAAATGGTTCTTTCTCTAATTCTTCTAAGATATCTGGATAATCCTTCTTACACATTTCATAGAGACCTGCATGATCACCTTCATATCTTTTAGCTGCTTCAGTAAATTCTTTGATTGATAGTTGTTTATACTCTTCATTTGTCATATTCATAATCCTCATTTCTTAATATAAAAATAAAATTGTTTATGTAGTTCTCTCATTTCATCTGGCGCTTTCATCGCATGCTGGTACATAAATTTCTTACCAAAATTGCTTTTAAAAGTTTGAGACAAAATATATATGAGTATGGATGTTGGTAAATAGCGGAATATATGCATCTTAACTGGTGATAAGGTGTTGAGATTTTCATATAATATATTGAAATTCTTTTTAAGCTGAATAGCTGTTTTTCTCATCACCACTTTATCTTGTCCTACAGATTCATGATTTTCTGTTTGATAATAAGCATCTGCAAGAGGTATAACCATTCCAAGGTGACATAACTGCCATATATGCATATCTTTCACCTGCTGGAAAGGGATATGAGAATGTTTCAATATTTGTGAGAGCTGTTCTGTTCTTTTTGTTTTCTTCCCTGATATTTCAGAAAAAGTAGTGGGTTGTATAAGTTTTGGCGTAAGTGCTGCATCAAGTATACTGTGTGTGATTGTTCCTCCAGCCCCTGGAAAAGCAGGTAGTATTCTTCCTTTTCCTACAATACTTTCCCATTTTTCATAATTATCTAGTGAATTGACCATTGTGATGATGGTTTTACTTTTATTTGATTTCAATTCTGTAAGAGCTTGATATAGTTGATTTTCTCTGACAGTTAAAAAAATGAAATCATACCTATCATCATCTTGTAATTGATCAAGTACCTTGACATCTATTTTCTTGATATGATTATTTTTCTTATAAAGAAGTCCTTGATTCTGGAGTATATCAAGTCTATGTCCTCTTGCATAAATAGTTGTATCATACCCTGCTTCTTTCAACAAAACTGCATATAAAGAACCAATAACCCCTGCACCATATATAAGTATTCTCATGATATTACCTCTTTGTTAGTTCAAACTAACTTACAGATTCAGTATATCACTATGAAATAGATATCACAATTAATATATTAGTTATAACTAACAAAAAAAACATGAACATCCTGTGTTCATGCTTATGATTCTTCATCTAATTGTCTTATACCTTTACTATTCTTACGCACTCCTGCCTTACCAATATAGACAATACCTTTATTGGTTGCTTCATCTCTCCCAAATAAGAAATAGATGCCTGTTTATTTTAGTTCATCTCTACTCTTACATTCTTTTTATGAGGTACGCGAAATTATAAAGACAAGACCTGTCTAGTTCGCAAGTGTACATTTAATAATTGTATCAGTTCCTGCAGGTAAGATAAACGGTGCAGCAATTGCATAATCAAATATCACTATGTCTGTCTTATACATGAGAACCTAGATTGTAGGCTTCTTTGAGTTTAGTATTACTAGATATATCTCCACCACTAGATACACCACCACAAAGTACAGTGCCTTTAATAGATGTCTTTTCAAAACAATCAATCCAGCCATTAAGTCCAGTAATAGCTTTTTCAAATGCCTCGTCACCTTCTTCTGCAGCTGTCGCAAGAAGATATACATCTCTGAACTTATAATCTTTAGAATACATTGGATTGAGACGATCAATAAGAGTTTTCATCTGACCACTCATTTCATAATAATAGATAGGTGTAGCCCATACAACAACATCAGCATAAAGTACACTATCCATAATATCCGTAACATCATCCTTAATGACACAATGTCCTAGTTTTTGACATGCAAGACATCCAATACAGAAACGAATATCTTTATTTTTAAGTGAGATATATTCTACCTCATTTCCAGATTCTTTTGCCCCTTCTACAAAACTTTTCGCAAGTAATTCTGAATTACTATTACTTCTCAAACTTGTTGATAATACAACGACTTTTTTACTCATAACATCCTTCCTTTCCTATAAGAATAGCTTAAAGGCTAAAGTGAACTTCATGGCAAGAAAATTATTATTTTCTTTGAAGTGTTTTACCTAATAGTTCTCCTATGAGAGAAATCATAGAATAGGCAATGACATAGACCCATGCTGAAATGTTGTAATATATAAATAATGTAGGAATAAACAGAATTGCGACAATTAGAGGATAGATGAAATCAACTGTATTTCTTAATCCATATATAAGCGAAGTGATCAATGTTATAAGGGGAATGACAATGAGTAGAATAAATATACCACTTCCTGTATCTTTAATTAATATTGGAATAAGATAGAAAGTAATGAAAATAATGAGATAATAGATCCAGTTCTTTTTAATTTTATCCATAATTACATCTCCTTATGATTATACATTATATAAATTAACATGATTTTTTCTTAAAATAGAATACACCAATCAGACACAAGACAATTCCAATCAAAAAAGGAATAGCATAGAGATAGGCAATTTCAACTGGAGCACTCGTTCCTCCCACTTTAATGTGCCATTCCATATTACAATAGTTATAAGCAACAACAGCACACATAATATGAGAGAGAATAACAGCAATCAATAAGAATAAGCGAGAAATAGTTTTCATAATGAATCCTACTAGTTCTTTAAATTATCCTTTAAATTTAATATTTTACTTTCAATTTCTTTGATAATATACACAAATTCTTCATCACTTTTACCTGTAGGATCTTCTAAACCCCAGTTATCATCAAAGGGTCTACCTATGAATGGACATCCTACATTACATCCCATAGAAATCGCAATGTCTGGTTTTGGAATATCATTTATAAGTTTAGAATATTGCGTTTCTTTCATATCTATGCCATACATCTGTTTCATTATACGAACAGCATCTTGATTAATGACCGTTTTTGTTTCTGTTCCTGCAGAATAGCTTTCAAAAACATCAGATGCGAGATAATGTCCTAATGCTTCAGCTATCTGACTTCTACATGAATTATGAACACAAATGAATGCGACTTTCTTTTTATCCATAATACGGGCACCTCTCTTTAATACATTGTTTATTACATTCTGAATAGCTGCAGGATTGATGTTCATATTCCAAAGTGACATCATAATGCGCATTGATATAATCAATCGCATTCTTAAATGAAATCATTGCGTCTCTTTTACAACATCTAGGCCCATTGATTTCACCTAAGTTCTTTAATGCGTTTGAGGTAAATTCCATATGGTCTCCCCAGGTGCCATCTGTAGATAAAGGCCCTGTATGATCAATGAGTGATAATGCTGCACCAAGTGATGTGACTGCACCACATACACCCCATAAACCACACATAGCACCAGGCATTCTTAATCCTTCTATCATGATTTTATTTAATGCATCATCTAAATCAATTTCACCACCTGCATTTTTAAATGCGACAAGTAAACATGCTCCATCTAAAATATGATGTTCCGGTCCATGAATATTGATATAGTCATGATCTGCAATTCTTTTAAATATCTGTATAGGGTTATTTCCTTTTTCTTTCTTTATATCCTTGATAATTAATTCAGCTTTTTCTTGTATTGTCATGAAAACTTCCTCCTTTATTCCATTATATAGTAAAAACGACAGGATTACCCTATCGCCCTAATTATTTCTATTTTTTCTTATATATACGAATCATGAGAGGTGCTTCCACTAATAACATCGCAATCCATCCTATCAAGTAAGAATAAGGTAATGCTTCTATTCCAAAGTTCCATAATAAAATCATAGGTATTGCGGCAATAACTCTTCCTCCCATATTAGTAAAGCTAGAAAGTAGTGTAACCTTTAAATCCCCTATCCCTCTAAAGAATCCTTGAATAGCGTTAGTAAATGCGGGAAGAATATACATGACTGCAATGAGATGAAGATAAGTGACACCATGACCTATAACTTCTGTATCTTTTACAAATAAACTCATAAGTTCTTTTGCGAATAATAGACATATTAACATAACTATCAAAGCATAGGTTATTTCAAGTATAAGACCACAACGAAAGCCTTCCTTCATACGATTGTCTTTACCTGCTCCTTTGTTTTGAGCCATGAGTGCAGTCATTGCATGGGCTATATTTTGTTCTGGTGATATCGCAAAGTCATCTATTCTATTGACAACCGCAAAAGCAGCTGCGACAGAAACACCCATCGTATTGACTAATGCCTGTATCGCAATCTTACCCATCTGTACTGTAGCCTGCTGCATGGCAGATGCCCATCCATAAGCTACTGTTTTCTTTAAATAACTTGAATCAAAGACAAGCCATTTTTTCCCAAGTCTTAATATAGGTACTTTCTTTTGAATATAGATCACACAGAATAAACAACATAATGCTTCACTAAGTACTGTAGAAATAGCACAGCCATTACATCCTGCCTTTAATACAATTACAAAGAATAAATCTCCAAATATATTTAATATAGCACTGATAATTAAGAAATAAAGTGGTGATGCACTATCACCTAGAGCTCTTAGTGTACTAGAGAAAAAGTTATAAAGAAATGTAAACATAAGACCTAAGAATATAATACGCATATATTCTGTAGTCATCGTAAATATTGATTGATCAACCTGCAACAACATTAATATTGGTTTGGCGAATAATAAACATATGATAGTAAGTACAAAAGAGAATACAACACCTGATATCATAGTTGTACTGATCTGTCTTTCTAATGCTTTATAATTCTTAGCACCATATTGAATCCCCATAAGAATACTGGCACCCATACATAATCCATTTAAGAATAGAATCATTAGTGTACTGATTGGGTTACATATTCCTACTGCGGCAAGTGCTTCTTTCCCTACGAACTGTCCTACTATAATACTATCTACTGCATTATAGGTCATTTGAAATAAGTTACCGAGTACGAGTGGAACTGTGAACGTGATTAGAAGAGGCATAATTTTCCCCTTAGTTAAGTCTTTAGTCATTTCATTAAATCCCCCATTAATGCGCATTATTACTCTTAAATGAAACCATTTCAAGAAATATGAAAAAGTAAAAAACGAGACTACATTGAATCTCGTTCTAGGTAATATATTCGTTACTCTAATGTAAGAAGTAATGCCATCTTGAAACGTTTAGCTGCTTTGACTGCATGCATGCCACCCTTCGCAAAACAGAAGTTTTCTCCTGCTTTAATAACATGGTCTTTACCCTCATAACTGATAATACCTTCACCATCTAATGCGAAGATGATAGCTTCTCCTGGTGCTGCATGTTCAGTAAGTCCAGTTCCTTCATCAAATGCCATTACTACAAATTTCATCTTCTCATTATGTACAATATCCATATTGATAATCTTACCTTCTGAATAAGGTAATAGTTCTGCAAGTTTAAATACTTCTCCTGGTTTAATCATTTCGTTCATAGTATCCATCCTCCTTATTAATGTTTCTGTATATATGACACCATCTTTGGTTCTTATACCTATTGGGGTATCAGTAAATGTAATAAAACTTTCATTTGCTTTGACTACTTTAGTATAGCCATTATTTCCATAGACTTCCAACTGACCTTTCAAGACATAAATCATCTTATAATAAGGATATATTTCAGCACTTATGTCTGTATTTCGTGCGAGTGAGAAATAAGTGAGTGTATCATTTACTGCTTTAGAAGTCGTACAGCCTTGTATAGGCTCGTTATCTTTTGTGATAGAGAAGACTTCTCCTATTTTTTCATTCATGTCTAACTCCTTTCTTGATGGGATGTCTAATAACTGTTTTCCATTTTTCTGGTGCGACTCTTCTTGCATCAGAAAGATATATTTCATGATGTAGTCTTTCTTTTGAAAGATCATTGATATATCCATTTTCTTCTAGATATTTATCCATAAGTGCAGCAGAAACTGGTTCATCATCAAAAGGACCAATATGCATCATCTGTACACATAATCCCTCCTCTATAGTAAGAAATTCTGCACAAGAACAATCTATCTTTTTCTTAATAGAAGCAGTTTCTACTGCCCATTCAAAATCTTTTTTAGTAATAAAGTCTGGTAAACGAATGACAGAAATCCAGTTAAAAGTAGATTTATTGTCATAATCTATACCTTCAATACCATCCTGCCACCAGAAACCTTCTAGTGGAGGAACCACATATTCAAAGAATCCTTCTATCTTATAATTTGTTTTATAGCTCATCTTAAGTGTATAAGCGACTGCATATAGTACACTAATAGCCTTCTGATAAGCCCCACCTTCCTCATTTGGATCTCCTTGTCCTCTTACCGCAATATAGTTAGCACGGGGAACAGTGACTATCATGGGTTTATTTTTAGGCATGTAGAATTCTTTATATTCTTTCTTAAAATCAAAAGCCATATATTACCTCCTGTATTAATTAGCATAGAAAAAGTCTAGAACATCTTTATATACTATTTCTTTATTTGTTTCATTGAGTAGTTCATGTCTTTTATCTTTGTACAGTTTACTCTTGATATTTTCATAACCTACTTCTTTCAAAAACTCTTCTAATTCATTAAATTTCTTTTTTCCTTGAATGACTGGATCATCAACACCTGCAATTAAGAATATAGGTAAAGAACTGTTTTGTGGATTCCAATCTTCTTTGATGAAAGCCGATTTTAATAACTGGAAAAGATTCATAAAGCCACTTGTAGTAAAAGTAAACCCACATAGAGGATCGGTGTTATATTCAAACACAGTCTGTAAATTAGAACAGATCCATTCATTTTCAGTTTTATAGCCTTTGTTGTAGTATCCTACAGGGATTTCAGAATGGCTTAAATACAGGGAATAATAGAGATTGTTGCCTATTTGTTACCTATTTAAATCATTCGTTTTTATTTAGTATAATATAAGTAGGGAAATGATTCCCTTTTTTCCACACTGATTATTTTATCCTACATTCAAAAGTTATGCAAGGTGAAGGACTTATTGCAGTAATTTTAATTCTTTATATTGTTCTAAAGAGAAGAAGAGGTTAATTATGAATGATATCAATTTAAAAGCAAAAAAGGACCAGAGCAATTAAGCCCTGGTCTTTTTTTCTGCCCATAAATTTGCGTGTAGTCGAGATTTAGTCGAAATTAAGTCGAGTTTAGTCGAAATTAAGTCGAGTTTAGTCGAAATCTTTATGAATAAGCTCATAATAAAAGTAGAATTAGACTTTTTTGAGATAATCAGCACATACCCAACCACTTGGAATCTTTGCCCAATCTCCATCAAATTTAGATACAGTGACGCGAGTACCATAATTAATGCAGCCGTCCTTATCATAGTCATGGGCCTTAGCATCCTTAGTTAATTCGTTATGTGTCTTGACTCTGTATTTCATTCCTGGTCCTGTACGGACCTTTAAGTCGCTAGCAGTAATCATATAAGTACCTAAATCGTTGGATGTATTTGTCTGTGGCTTAGATGGTGCAGTTGAAGTATTAGTCGCATTTGCATCATATTTAGGTAAGCCATACCCTCTGATGTATCTGCCGTTAACCTGTAGTTTTCTTCTTCCTACTGCATCGTTCTTATTGCCTTCGATAACAGTAATAGTATTACCTTCTACTTTTTCGACAATGCCGACGTGATCTGATGAACCTTTATTATCTCCGACGCCTTTGTCTTGCCAGTCATAGAAGATTACATCTCCTGGAGATGGTAAATGTGCATCATCTTCACACCATCTACCGATTTTCTTAAATCCATTAATCATCTGATTGCAAGAACATTCAAGTGGAATGATATCTGTGTAGCCCACCTTAATTGCACATGCTGACACGAAAGTAGCACACCAAGAATCTGTATACTTAACTTTATATCCACGTGCTAGTGGCTTGTGTGCATTGTATACGTCAATGATTTTTTTGTGTGTTCCATTTGACTCTTTACAACCTAACCATCCTCTAGCGACATCTAAAATAGTATTTGCAGTTTTTCCCATAATTATTCCTCCTCAAAGTATGCACCAATACCATAATTTGACGCACACATATATTCGATTCTGCACCCTCTTGCTTTGTTCCATCCTTTTAAAAAGTAAGCCACATCGGCAGTTGATAATAATTCAATAGATTTTCCAAGGCACCACAACGGAGTGCCTCCACCATCAATATAACTATCAATAATTTCAACATCATCACCATAGAGACTTTTAATTTTTTTGACTGCTTTCATTCTATTATGTCTGATTTCTTCTTCAGACAGATCTTTCATAGGCTGTGAAATAAATATTTTCATTTCTAATCCTCCTCATATCTTATAATTGGCGCTTTTGCCTTGATTACATTGATATCTCCTAAAGAGATATGAAAAACATCTCCAGCACTTGAAAAAGCACGGCATTCATAAGAAAGCTCGTTTCTACTTCTGCCTAGTGTATCTGTTGGATCTATTCGTGCAGTGATGACATTATCCTTTATGGTTGTTTCTTTTCTTCTTATCTCATCACCATCGATAATAACAAGAAGCGCCTTATATTCATTGAAATTAAAAGGCTCGCCATCTGACGAGCACGAAAATCTTATAAGATGTGTAGTTCCTTCAATCACATCTATATCACGCTTGTTGCAATTCATTTATTCATCTCCTTCAAAAGGCGAAACCTTTCCAATATCTATATGCATTATGTTGCTTACTTCAACTTCAGCATCTAATGCAGTTTGTGCAGCTATATTGATATTCCCACAATCAGCATCTATTGAAGCATTAACATGTGTATACTTGCTAATATCCACATCAACGGTATGAGAGACTTCTATATCTACTTCAGTGGATTGTGCTTCATCTGGCCATGAATAAAGATAAAGGGTGAACCATCCTCTACTCATCCTGACCACACTCCATCACTTGACTTTGCATATATCCTTATGAGATAGTCACCGTCGCCTTTAGATAGTTCTGTTTCCAACACACTTACTACTCCTGTGCTGCCTGTTTTTAGATCAGTGCCACTTTCAACCAGCAATCCTATTCCTCTCCCTGATGCTTCGCCTTCACGAGTCGCACGAGCTTCCCATTCAGATACATCAATGTCACAATGGAATCTGCATATACACTCATTTATTCCAAGTACTCTAGATATTCGATATTTATCAATGCTATCAATCGTCACAATAGGGGGCTCAGCAATTCTGTAAGTGATAGTAACAAGCCCCTCAGTAAGCCATACATCCCCAACCGATGCAAAAGAAGTACCCCACGCGTCACATTCTATTGAACCATTGAGTGATGTACCTAAATTAATAGTTTCATTAGCGGTCTTATTGTGATTCACGCCACCGTTCACGGAAAACTTAACTGCATTCTTATACGTATAATAACAGTTAAATACTCCCGTGAATCTAACATTAATGACTATCGCATTAGTGGGAAGAGAAGGAACACTCCATGTGGCCTTCTCTATATTGTGCCCACTTCCTGAAATATGGATTTTTGGCATTGTGGCTACAGCAGTTACTGTATATTCCTGTGCCATTATGCTACTGACCAAGTGCCGTGTACATTTTTGACGAACACTTTGATAATCTTTTCACCATCGCCACTTGAAGCCACTTCAAGGTCTTTACCCAAAATTTTGCAAGAAATCGCAGTGTTCTTTTTGAATGTTCCAGTGCCTCTCAAATTAGCAGAACCATTATCCATACCAATTAATGTACCAGCGTCATGCAATGATGACTTAGAAGGGACAACCTTAATCTTATACTCTGTGAAATCAACATCACAAGTGAAGCTGAATGTAGCCACATTTTTTGGCGCTGTCTTAGAAATTCTCGAAACATCCGGACCGATAATAGTGACAGCTGGAACTGAAGTATCTAATGTGATAGTAGCAGATACTGCAGTCGTTTCATTGCAGACATCATCGCGCACTTTTACGTAAACCGTCTTGAGTCCATCGTTATTTAATAAAGTGATTCTCTTAGATGCTGCATAGGTTTCCCATGAAGCATCTGCTTCTGTTTCGGCACCATTGACACCCCACACCTTCATCTGATAGCCGACTGTAGATGTATCAGTTAAAGCAATGCTTAATGTAACTGATTTTGATGTAGTGTACTGAGATCCGTTGTTTAACTTGATACTCAGTCCCTGGGGAGCGAGTGTATCTAATACAAGATTAAAATAACTTGCCATGTTTATTCCTCCACTTTAATGCATCTGTTTTCTAATTTCTGGTAGGCATCAAGATACATTTCTTCTTTATCTCCATTGTATGTACACTCGAAATACATTCCGTCTAACAGTGTAGTTGATAACAGTGCCTTGTTATTTTGCAGTGTCTTACACACCCACACCACATAGATATCGAAATCCTGTGGATCTTCTAGGTGTTCATCTGTATATCTTCTTACTTCCTCAACTGCAATCTTTAAAAATTCATCGTTGCCCATTATTCTTCTCCTTTTTTAATGGCATTTTCAGCCACTTCTAATCCTTTTGTTAAGACTTTTGGCACATTATCACCTGATTCAACAAAGTTTTCTAAGATGCTGCGTAACTCATTAATAATTAATGATGCGATTGTAAACCAACCAATATAAGCAGTTACAGATAAGTCAATCCCTAAAGTCTTACCAATCTCGATAAAGATAGCAGAAGCAAGAAAGGCAACCAAAATCATAAGCCAATAGCCTAACTTTTTCCAAACACCTCGCACTCCCTTGGCGCTGTTGTCTTTGCCTGTTAGTCGTGATTTTCTTACTCCAGTAATGTAATCAATCACGTTGAGAACTAGAAACCCAACAAATAAAAGCCAGTGAGTCCCGAACACAGCAGTTAATACTGCCACGATAGTGCCCCCTAATGCGTTGATCGCATCCATGTATTTTAACGATGTGTCGTATAATTTCATTCTATTACCTCTTTATTTACATATTTTCTGCAATGATCCATGCGTCTAGCTGTATCTGAGTGATGTTCGAATAACTCTGATAATTGTTGTGAGCAGAGTTACACTGCTTGAACTGCATATATAGTTCATTGCTGTTGCTTACGTTGAATTTGACAGGAACGTCATAGAATCCACCGTTAGCCTGTATGATTGCATTGGCATCCGTATACCCCATGTTAGGAGCACGCCAAGGAAAAGCGTTGGAACGAGTAGGCGTATATAATTTGAATCCATTTATTCCATTAGAGTTGAGATTCTTAACAGATTGATTGAACATGATTCGATATATGTTTATATCTCCGAAACATTGTCCGTATATTGTCCCTGTAAAAGTACCACCATTCAACCCAACACCTAACTGTCTCTTATCCATGGCACTGCTGCCTGTACCGAGAATGTATCCTTTTAGATATTCAGCGATATTCTCTAATCCCCAGTCATTTGGATGAATCCCATCTGAACTCATCATGTTTTCAAAAGACAGAATGTTCTCAGCGCCTGGTACTAGCACAAAAGGCTGATTCTTATAGCACGCTTTTGTTGTGTACGCTGGCATTAATTTATATTTCAACGCGAACTGGTTATTTCTGTCTTTGAATGCTACACCAAACGGTGCAAAGTGAACAATCGCATTAGGATAAGTACTCTGTACATATGATATCAGTGTATCAATGTTGGATTTAACAGTGTCGATTTTATCAGCATACGCTAGTTCATTATATCCTCCACCAATCAGCACATCTGTCACCATCTTCTTACTACCTATCTGAGACTCCACTCCCTTAAGAAGTGTCAGAAAACTATTAGAAGAATTAGAAAAGGATGCCCCACCTTTGTGGTTGATATAGATATTGCCTGCAGAGAAGTGACAATTCACTAACTTACTTTTCAATCTGTCACACCAACCCGTTGTATTACCATCGGGGGTGTATCCGTCTCCGTACGAATCTCCGATGAAAATCAGTTTTCTTTTGCTTCTGTCTTCTAGATTCATCTTAGTTCCTACCACCCTTTTCCCGTCGCCCGAATAAGCAATCAAGCCTTCTTCGATATTGTCAGCAGTCACTGTACTGTCTGATATATCAATCAATGTCTTATCGTTGTATATGACCTTATTAATGCTCATATAACCACTCCTATGCGATTGTTACTGTAGTACCCCCAGCCGAGTTTTCACTCTCTGCATAAGGAATAGGATTAACAGTCACCTGTGATAAATAGTTGTATCCAGTATCGGGCATGATTGTTTGTGCAGTTGTACTAGGTGTTACTGTCTTCTGCTGAGGCTTGGCACCTTCTGTTCCCGACATAGTACCTTTAATGCCTAAGATAGTGACTCCGTCACGGATGTTCGTTGGGATAAGTTTAGCCTGTTCCGCAGTAGCAATCTGAACATTACCCGAACCGTCGTGGAATCCCTGTGGAATTGTGTACGTTTGAGCCTTTGTTGTGATACTTCCTTTAACAGAACCATTGTTCTTCATGGTCCCTGTTAACTTAGTACCTCTTGCATATGCAGTCTTTCCTAAGAGCATTTCAGCAACTGCTACAGTTGCATCGCTTGAATCAACATCAAATGTACAAGTACCAGTGACTGTTGCACCTGTCTTATCATGAAAAGTTAGATCCTTCAATACTTTGTCAGCTGTCGCAGTGTCACCTGTCAAGTCGATTAATGTCTTGCCACCATAGACGACCTTATTTATATGTTTAGTTTCTGCCATGTTATAATTCCTTTCCTATGTATACTGTATTGCCCCCTTCATCGTTGCTAGTCTCGAAGAAGGGGATTTTTTTAACCATTACATCTTTATTGAGAAGTTTATTTTTTGTCTTAAGCTGCTGAGCTATATCTTTAGGTGTTACTGTATAAGCACCAGTATAGACATCAGCATTCTTTATGCCCTGATAGTTTTTTATATCAAGTTTGAATTCTTCAGAACATATCTTCATATCAGCACGAAAAGACATATCTCTTATGACGAATCTAAGAGGTATGTCCTTTGACTTGAATTCTAGTTTAAGGCGCACATCAGATCACTCCATCTTTTAATATTCTTTCAACATATGTAGTGATGATATTAGATGCAACTGCTTCTCCATCAGCTGTAATCGCACGTAGCTGAATCTCAGCCTGATGTTTTTCTTTAAGCTTCAGAGTATCCTCCTGTGACAGATGCACTTCTATCTTGTCACCGCTTAGGCTGCTGCATTCTATCTGTCTATCAATAATAATTCTATTGTCTTGCATGATAGTGAAGTAGGCATACTGGAGAGTATTCACTTCAAATGGAAGTGTACATATTAATGTGGCAGTAGTACCTCTAATCATATGCATCGCCTCCTATCTGAGCATCATGTGGCTACCTGAGAGCCATGTTCCTTTAGGAACAGTGCAATTCTTCATAGAGAATACACTGAAACCGTTTTTGTTTCTATCATACTTGAACATGATCGGGCAGTCTGGACTAACAAAAATATTGAACATAAATGCAGTATGCATCGCTAGAACAGAACGCATTGTTGAATCATTACCGAACTTTTCACCATCGGCGCCACCAGTCATGTTCCATGCACTGGTGAGTGTGCCATACCAGCAGAATTCTATATAAGTGTCATTCCATCTAGCCTCTAACGTAATGCCATTCTTGACGTCAATAGTATCTTTATGCGTTACTGCTCGTCCAGTTGCTATTTCATTGTATTTTGTCTTTAAATCAGCAAGTTCATTATCGAATCTTTCTTGTGACCCGGTCGAAGTAACGTAGCCACAATACCACGAATCCCCTCTTGTATCATTCACGTCATTCTGTACTAGAGATGTAATTCCTTTGCGGACATGAATTATAGCAACAAAGAGCTGATAGATGGAATCAGTCCTTTTTGGGGAAGGCCATTTCCCATCAGTACCTCCCTTTATAACTTTCAAGGATACTCTTCTTTCGGATGCATTGAATTCTAGTGAAATTGCATCATATCTATCATAGGTGCCTTCAGAACTATCGATATTAAGTGTATTCTCTTCAGAAGAAGGGAAGAAAGCACCTCTAATAAAGGCATTTCCTGAACTCACTGTAATCTGCATACTGTTGTTAGCCTGTACATGAAAATCATCTGTTGAGCAGATGCCATCTGTAAATAATTCGCTCAGCATTTTACGCCACGATGCTGCAGACATCTTTCTATCTCCATTCAGTGAGTCAAATGGATAGCCATATTCATCTGTAATTGTATCAGCCATTAAATATTATCACTCCAATCTATCGTTGACGGAAGAGGTGTACCAAACGTAGGCACTGCCTTCATTACTCCATGCTCGTATACCTCATTAACCTCCGTCACTCTATCATTTGAGGTCATTCCCCAATATTCAAACCTATTTGTGACTATATCGCCAAGATCATAATCAGAAGGATAGTTATAATTCCCTCTGATCTTATCTTCCTTCTCTAATGTTTCAGCAAGCATATTGCTGTTAAGCGTTGTGTTTCCTCTTTCAATGAGTGCATTCTTATATGCAAGGTCGCTGATGTTTTCTTTTGAAATATCAGACCCATTGATGAAAATCTCTCTTCTATCTAGTCCGGATGCAGATGTACTGCCTGTTATCTCTATCTGTCTAGCTGAGCCTTCACCCTGACCGCCTACATAGCACACATTCGCGTATGTCTTCGAGTTGGCACTGTATGTCGCTTTTTCAATATCTCCGTTCTTCTGTGAGAAGATGACACGTGATATATCATACTGGCTATCGGATCTATCAACACCCTTGTATGTTTCGAATATCCATTTCTTTTCATCGAAGTCAGGCCTTAAACGAAAACCTATATCTGAAGCCTGAGAAAGCTTCTCTATGTACGTAAGTATATTTTTATAGGTTGCCTGATAAGTGATTTTTTCAGTATATCCATTATCAGGACCTAACATAACTCCTGGAATTGCTGCCTTTGATACCAGTTCTCTCATAGAGGTTTCTACACGACCATTAAAGTTGTATGTTCCCTTAATGATTCTTCTATAAAAATAAGATGATGCGAATCTTCCTTTGACGGTAATCTCTTTCTTCGATTTCTCATAAGATATTGTAATACTCTCAATGATTCCGCATTCTTTCTTGCCCTTCAGATAGAAAAGATTCTCAAGTTTCAGCAGCTGCACATTATATGCAGTCACTGGAACATGTGCCTCAAATTCACCACATGAGTTATATTTGCGCATCCACTGGAGAGAGAAAACATTTTCAATCTGACCTAGAAAGTTCATATTTCCATCATAGATTCTTATGATCATAGATTAGGCCTCCACATAGTTTCTTTTAAATGAGATTGATACAGTCATATTCTCTGCCCCTGATTCTGCAGTATATCCTATATGATTAATTCCTGGCTGCAGTCTTATAAAGTCTGCAGATGTAGGAAGATACATATTTATTTCTTCTTTTTTTCTATCCTTTAAAAGATAGACATGACAATCATCTACAAGGGTTGTGATAATAAGCTTCTGACCACTTTCTAATGTAAAATCCTTTTTACCAGAAATGCCTACAGTCATGTGCTCACCTGATTCCTGGATTGAAATCGAAGGATTTAAGACACTTCCTATAGCCTCAATAGTAATGGTCATGCCAGTTTCAGAACCGTTCTGATTATCTATCTCTAGATTCTGTACTATTTCTATTCTTGATATTTCCTCCGTTGTGAACTCATGAGGAAACTCAAATAGTGGAATGACTGTTGACATTGCAATACTGTTGTCTTCTATATCCGTAAAATAGGGATTCGCACATATCAGTGATATCTGATGAGTGCGTTTATAGAATGTGCCATCCGTTCCTGTTACCTTTTCTACAGTGTAGTCAATCTTTCTCTTATGAACACCATCATCATATTCAAGCGTGCCATCAAGAGAGAAAAGCCTGTCAAGCATCTCTCTATGATTGGCATAGCGCTCATTATCAACAACTTCTAACACGATGTTTCTGTACTTCATTGTGCGTCCTAATATTGATGCACCATCAGAATTACCATTCTCCTGTAGATTGACTGTATATGTTGAGCCATATAATCCATCACAGTCTGTAATTAAAAAAGGAGACAGTGATGTCTCAGTGAAGATTATTGAATATCCATTTGAATTAGTACAGGTGATTGTTCTATATTCCTTTTCTCCCAAGAATCATCACGCTCCTTTCAGTCTCTGAATCAATTCTCTATTTGCATTTCTTGTCTGTCTTGATACTTCTGAAGGATCTACAGCATCAGGCGCTGTAATATTGATAGTCTGATAGATATCACCTTTTCTATCTTCAGTATGCGGTTTTTCAAATCCTTCATTGATTAGCTGCATCTTGACTTCTCTTACAGCACTGAATGTCATTGCGGCACCAAAGCTGTCAGATTTATTGAATTCATCAATAAGCGAATCATTGAATGCTGCTATATCCTTTCTGACGGTATCAAATGAACCTAGAATTCCGACACCAATACCTTCACCGATGAATCTGCCGACCATATCCCTCATGATCCTAGAAGGAGAGTGGATACCAAGGAATCCCTTAAAGCTTTTGACGATACCGCCGGCAAAGTCTCCAATCTTCTTAGTAATCCATGCACCCATGCTCCATATACCCTTCCAGATACCTTCGATAATATTCTTTCCGATTGATAGCATCTTTGAAGGAAGCGAAGCAAGTGCTTTTACAATGATTTCAAAAATCTTTTTAGCAGCACCGCCAAGTGAGCCAAATAATGATTTAATACCATTAATCAAGCCATGAATACCTTTGCCGCCTAATGAGCCAAGTTTTTCAGGTAATAGCATGATATTAATCAATACAGTATCTAATGCCTCTTTTCCTGTACCCTTCAGGAATCCGAATAATGCCTTGATTCCATTTCCTAGACCAGTGATGGCCATTTTACCTAAATTGATCCAGTTGAATGCGCTCCATACATCCACGATTGCTGTAATGATCTTCGGAATATTGACAATGAGTGTCGGTATTGCCTGGATGATTCCTAAAGCAAGCTTAGCAATCAGCTTCAGACCACACATGAGAATCGTAGGCCCATTATCATTAATGATATTTGCGAATGTGCTGATAATTGTTGGAATTTTCGCAATCATGACAGGAAGTGCAGATACAACCCCATCTGCCAACTTGTTCAGCATTTCAAAGCCACTCTTTATAAATTGTGGCGCTTGTGAAGCAATCTGTGTTGCAAATTTCTGAACTGCATCAAGGATTCCTGGCATGTTATTAAGCGCATCAGTAACAACCGCATAACAACTCTTTGTAATATTCAACAGCATTGGAATAAGGTTGTTGCCAACGAATATTCCTAGTGAACTGATTAAATTTTTAACAGAACTCTTGATATTTTGACCCGTTGACATAGCTCCCAAAAAGTCCTGTACTGCCGCCTTGACCATGCCAAAAGAACCAGTGAGAGTAGTACTTGCTTCTTCTGCAGTCGTTCCGCTGATTTTCATATGGTCCTGTACTACAGAGATTGCATTCGCAATATTACTAAATGACATATCGCCGTCTTTGACTGATACATTTAGTTTTTCCTGGGAATCCTTATATGTAGACGCATCTTTTATAAGTCTTGCCATTTCTGTCTTGGTTCCGCCATACCCTAACTTTAGATTGTCTAGCATTGTGTAATTTTGTTTTGCGAAACCCTGATAGGCATTCTGTATATCCTGTAGATCAGTCCCCATTTTGTTTGCGTTGTCGGACATGTCAACCATTGCCCTTTTCGCAATTTCCGCTGCCTTGGCAGTATTTCCACCGCATGAAGATACAAGTGAAGCTGCAAATGATGTGGTCTGTTCCATATAGGTATTTGCTGAAACACCTGCATCCTTAAATGCTGTCTGTGCTGCTTTTTTAATCACATTTGCACTATTGCCAAAAAGCGTTTCAATGCCTCCTATGGACTGCTGAAGCGCGCCTCCTTCTGTCAGTGAGGCGCTGAGAAACTTTCCTATTCCAGCAATAGTTATAGCACCCTTGATTTTAGAGATGAGCATGCTTCCGAAGGTGCTGCCACTATTGTCTGCCTGTTCCTCAAGAGGTTTTCCCATGACCTCCTGGATTGATGCCTTAATGCCCTGAGCAGAAGGCACGATCTGCACGTAAGCCTTGCCTAAATCTGTACCGTTTTTAGCCATTTAAGCACCCCCTTTCAAAATCTGCATTCTTGCTTTTTCAAACTCTTCTGCGTTATTAAAGCCTTTAGCTGGCTTTTTCTTTACAGGATTCATCAGCTTTTCATATATTGATTCAGGACGATTTCTATTTTTCTGTGCTTCTTTAGTCTTAGACCAGGCAAGAAGTGCCAGATAATCAACAGCGAGTGCACTTAGTATAGTTTGAGTATCTATATCCTGTTCTTCCATTGCCATTTTAAGCCTTGAATCATTTCGTAATCCGCTGACAAGAACATAGATGTAAGAAGGCTTGTAAGACATGAAGTTATATATGTGATATGTTTCAGCCAAATCACATATAATCTGATGCTTATAGCCTCGCAAAAGGTTTGCGAGGATTACGAGTTTTTTAAGTCAGTACCATCATCAATTTTGACTGACATCATGTCATTCATTTCATGCTGCATTCTCTTGAGAGAAAGAAAGCCGTCCTTTCTTCTGCAGTGTTCTTTCAGTGCTCTATAACCTTCATCACCAATCATATATTTAATTAAATCCGGCATTCCGAGCCCTGTTTCAGCAATATTGTTGACTTTTTCAATGAAGTCATAATCATCCATAAGACGCTTATCGACTTCGAACACAAACCCTGATGCAGTTGTGCCTTTGATTTTCTCTTCCATCTGTTATGCTCCTTTTTTCATGATGTATTCCTTATGATATGATCCGTTTCCATCAGGTCTTGCCTTGAATGTGCAGTCATACCCTACAGCATCATCATCTTTGTATGTAACTTCGCCAACTTCTGTAAGCTTGCATGCTGGAACAACAATTCTTTTCAATACTGTTCCTTCTGCAAGAATCATATCAATCACAAGTACTCTATATCCCCTTGTGTTGGCTTTTACATCTACAGTAACTCCTGTTTCAATATCACCGGTTACTTGTTTCTGTCCAAAGACTTCCTTCAATACATCAACATTTAATGATTCAATCAATGTAAGACTGAATTCATCTGAAAAGTCCTTATCAACATCAAGTACAGTGTCTCCACCCCATGCAGTGATTGAATCGCTTGAAGAAGATGCCTTATTCTTGACACCATCATCAGAGCAGTATCCAAGTGATTTGAATGCTTTATCAAGGTCTGCAGCTGCACTCGTTGGTAAAGTAGTACCGTCAGGTGCCGACCAGACAGCGCCTCCAATCTTAGGCTTGCCTGTTGTTACATTTGATGCATCTACATTTGCCATATCATTTCCTCCTTATAATTAAAAAACCAGGTCATATACTGCCTGGTATCTGTAATGCTTTGTACTTGTATCGGTATAGTTATAATCGCTGTTATGTCTGCTTGCAGAGATTCTTGGGCATTCTGCAGCATTATCCATTGCTTCTTTTACCTTCTCATTAAGAAGGGCAGCATCATAAAGCGAAGAACCGTACGACTGTATTGCAAGAGTTGCATGCCTGATGAAATTATCAGTATATCCTCCTGTTTTTTCGACAACAATAAAAGTATCCTGAGATGCATCATCATACTGTGCATAGCAGGATACTCCTGTCTTCTTCTGAAGATAATCAATGATATAAGTTTCTATGATCATGTCTATTTACCTCTTGCAGAACCGAGCGCCTTAAGGAGCGTATTGTGCTTCCTTTCAGAATAGTATGCATGTGGTGTAGCAGGGCTTACCTTCACAAAGCAGCGGTCCTTGTTGGCTTTTACTTCCATCGCATACTCTTCTCCAGCCGCTTTCTGTACTCTTTCTCCATATGCAGAAACGATTTTCTGCATTTTAGAGCCACTTAGCAGCTGCCTTATGCCCTCTTTATTCAGTTCGAATTTATAATGATTACTCATATCTTTCCACCACTACTTTCTTATTCCATCGAAGAGGTATGTTCTCTTCAATCCCCTCTACTGGTTCACCTACCGTCTTCCATGTCTTGCCATAGAATTCTACTTTAGTGTCTGTCCAGTCATGCATATCACCTTTTGGGATGGCAAGATTATACTGAGTCTTAGCAATAGATACGTTCTGATTAGATGATAATTCAGAACTGCTGACTGGCGCTACAAGAACATCATCCACCTGTTCTGGAATATATTTATAATGCATATGCCCAAACGCATCACTGCCAGTAGGCTTCTTCTGATATACAGTTATCGTGATTCCTTTAAGTCTCATATATTTCCATTGCTCCATATCTCTGCTTGATGATACCCATTCGTTTCAGCTCGTTTCTTAAATAATAAAGATCATCGCCTGGATTAACATATGTACCACTGAATGTATAACCTAACGCTGACTGTGAGAACTGCTCAAGCGGCATATCCTGGTCATCATCTTTGGACATTACACGATGAACGCATGCTAAAACAACCATTTTTGCAACATTTGCCTTATCATCAGATGAACTGATCACAGCGCCCAGGTTCATATTCCTTTTATTTGCCTCCTCTCGTAAAAGAGAGGAAGCAAGTTCAATGAGCATCAATAAGCGCTTATGCTGTTCGTTATTTAGAGCGGTGTTATAGACCTTTTCATAATCTTCTACTGATGCATAGATATCCATCTACATCACCTTATACATGTTTTCTAACAAATACAGTAGTAGGCTTTGAAACCTTATATCCGTATACATTTCTACCCTGAACGGCACACGCACCGATATGTTTGCCATCAGCAAGATCATTTACTGAAACTGGAACGGCCCAATCATCTACGTAGTGGCAGAAGATTCTATTGCCTAGAATGAAGTCTACCTTATCATCTGATAAGTTATCTACTTCATAAATATTAATTCCGCCGATTCTGCCTACTACACCTTCCTGTACCACCTGGTCACCTAAGTTAGAAGGCTTAATGAATTCCGGACACTGTAATAATACTCCGTACGCATCAGGAGTGACTGTGAGCCACATTTCTGATGTTTTGACATGTGCCTTTCTTGCCTGTGTTCTAGCATCGATTACAGCCTTGTAAACAGTTTCTGGTGTTAATGCTGCAGTGTCCTTGATTGCAGTACATTCAAGTAAGGCGTTTCCTAAGTTAGTGTCAGTCTCAACAGCCATTGAATAACCGGCTGAATCTAATCTTTCCGCAACTAGATTATCTGGAACTGCTGCAGCTGTATGCTTGTCAATCAATTCGTTTACAGAGGCGTCATGATCAATAGGAAGTGTGATATAAGAAGTAGTAGATGTAGTTAAATCAGTTCCGTTTGTCTTATCATAATCCTTTACTTCTACTTCTGTATCTCTTACAGGGATTTTTACAGCGCCTGCTGTAGGTGTACCATCATAGTTTCTATTGAATAGTTTAGCGAATACTGATGTCTTTCTCTGTTTAGCCAATACAAGGCTTGAATATCTTTCCTGTAATTCTGTATTTTGTGCCATATGTATATTCTCCTTTTAATTTAGAATTTTAAGTCTGGATTCATTTCTCTGAACTTCTTTTCAACACCGGACATTTCGCCACCAAGCTGATTGTTTGCCGTAGGTGATGTTGGTTCAGGAGCTTTTGTATGAGGCTCATTGCTAGGCTTTGGGAATAATTCAGCAAGTGCCTTTGCAGATTCATTGAGCTCTTCTTCAGTCTCTCCTTTTAAGAACTGTGCAGCTGAGGAAGGAAGCTTATTATCTGCAGCCACCTTGTTAAGAAGTTCTTTTCTATTGAATCCTGCCACCTGCTGCTTTAATGATGTATTTTCATCTTTTAGGCTTTTCAATTCTTCAGAATTAGAAGTTGAATAAGTATCCTTGAGTGCCTGTACATCATCAGGTGACATATATCCTTCATATTTTTTCTTTTCTCTAGCTAGTCTTTCTTTGATTGCATCATCAAATTCTTCCTGTGTGTTAATTGGTGTAAAACTCATATATATTCTCCTATTTCTCCGTATAGTTACGTAATTTTTAAATAAGTACTTTCTGCTTCTTTCTTGCCTTCTTGAGAGAGCACTGCCAGTGTGCCAGCACTACCGATTCAAGAAGAGAAATGTCAACCCCTTCAATGATTGACTTGTATCCGAATCCCCCATTTGTTCCAATTGTGCGCTTTTCACAGTTGGATACGCACTGTGAAAGCGATGGCTGACCAAAATGGCATATTTTTGAAGCATACAGAGCCTTTTCAAATGAAGCGCCTGCCGCAATGATATCTGCAGTCTTTGGCATGATCACCTTTAATTTGATGCCGGTCTCTTTAAGCTCATTTATAAGCATCTGCTGACCGTTCGCACCGTCTACTGTAACCATGGCAATATCAGCCTGTCTAAGAAAATCAATAATCCATCCGTTTCCTTTACGGATTGACTTGCATCCAATGACATCAACTAGTATATTGTCATCTTTTGTTTTGACTGCGACCGACATAGAAACATTACTGCCATCGTGACCGTACTTAATACCAACAAAGAGAGGACCTTTAAACTCTGGAATAGTCTCTACTTTCAGAGCGTTCCACTCATTTTCTGATATTGCGGATTTCTGGTTATACTGAAGCCATAAACCGAATCGCTGTATATTGAAGTCAATTTCATCACTTGAATCTTCAGCTGCAACAGAACGCTCCTTCAGTGTCTGACCTAGTGAGGGGTTTGTCTCATACCATATATCCCTGTCTTTTACATCGGACATATGTTCAACAGACCATTCAGCCCATCCGCTTGTATCAGAACCCCCTGAAAGGCATTCCCTTCTCAGATTAACAAATACAGTACCTGAAGATACTGCAGTTGGTGGAGTACCACACATAAGTGTCTGAGGGTTCTCTGATGAAGTAACTACATACTGAAGTGCTGACTGCTGGTCTTCAGTGTATTCCTGAGCCTCATCCACAACGAGAAGGTCAAAGCCTTCACCAAGTCCGCCTTTTGATGATCTAGTTCTGAAGGAAGCACTTCCCCCACCTTCATCAAGAATTCTTATTGTCTCCAGTCCGAACTGGGCTGTAGCCGTATAGGACTTTTCATAGGTCTTTTCCTTATCTGCTCTCTTTACCTCAGTATAATCATTCTCATCAAGCATCTGCTTAAGCTTCTCCCACGAAGCATGCGATGTAGTTGTACGGTGTGCTGTATGTAGAATCTTTTCCCCATGCAGCAGACCCCACAATTCTCTCATGACAAGGATTTCAGACTTCCCGTTACGTCTCGGTATTGAATATCCGTATTTTATATGAACCCATTGACCATCATCATCAACAGCCATTATGTCCATCATCTGTATTTCCTGCCATTCCATCGCATTACGTGTGGTATTGTTGTATAGTTCTACAGCTTCATTCCCTAATGTGCTCTTATAGGGGATAATGTAACTATTCGTAGGAGTCTGTCTGCCTATCTTATTAGACATGTGCCTTTAACCTCCTACTTTTGTGTAATTAAAAAGGTGTCACAATCAATTGACACCACCTCCTGGATTCTTTATTTAGAGTTTATCAAAAAAATTTTAAACATTCAGCTTCTTTGTAATATGGGCAATCCTCTAAGAATAAAGGCATATATTGAATTGCAACTTCCTTTAATTCTTTTGGATATTTACGTGGAGGAGTTAGGCTGACAAGACAATCATAAATTTCATCCCAATTTTCCTCAATATACTCTTCATTTGGCATAGAATAGTTAGCCTTTTCTTTTGGAAAAAATCCTCCCAAAGCATTAAAATAATTTTTTATGTAATTCATTAGCCCTCCGGCGAAATAGCTCATTATTGCATCTTCCATTAATTCATCTTCAGTTTTCATTGATTATTAGCATCCCCCTATTTAAAACAATTATATGTTTTTGACCAAACATACCATTCATGTCAATAGCATCATAGCCTTTTAGTGCAGCAAATTCACCTATTGTTGAGATAAGAAATTGCCAAGGTTCCTTGGATTTTGAATTTTTTATCTTATCTGCGCCAATTTCACAATACTCTCTTAAAACATCATTATAGTAAACTATTCTTGATTCTTCAGCAAGCGTAGCTTCGATAATGACTCCTTGATTATTATACTTTGCTACTACATTTGGGTCTCTTGAAAAATAAATACCACTACCATAAACATAATGCTTGCCCGCATACATCTTACCATGTTTCAACTCATTGACGTATTTTAATGAATCTTCCTTTGTTTCTCCACTTATTGCCCTATACATCTTACCGATTTTACTTTGGCTGGATGATTTTTCAAATTCTTTTGCACTTTTTAATTGCGGCAATCCATTATAATTCAATTTTTTTACAATATAATCAAAATATGGGTTATCAGTTGTATAATCAATTTTATCTATTCCGTTGATGAAGTCATTGGCATATTTTTTTGCCTTTTCTATTACTTCTTCTGCAGATAATATATCTTCTCTTACCTTTGAAGATGTATTTAATTCGATGATTTCTTTTGAATGGACATCTTGAACTTTCCCATCACCGTTCCTTGGGTCATAAATAACTTGGCATCTACAATTGGCGTGTCTCCTGAATACGTCATTCCCTTTGTCTTTGACCTCATCATAATTATACACACCTGCAAGACCTCTGCACCACTTGCAGCATCCAAAGGATGCTCTTCTTACAATGACAGGATTATACCCCATACTATAGTGAAGGTCTGCATTGACTCTAGCCCCTTCATCCACAATCGATAATGCATTGGTTATGACAGGCTCATTTAAGTATTTCTTTACATCATCAAAATATTCTGCTTCAGATACCTTTTTAATGAGTCCTAATGTCTTGTCTGCGTTGTATGAGGGTTTTCTTGCCTTAGCATTTATACCTGCCTTTTCATTCATGACATCCATTGCACCACATACATAAGAGGAAATAAGTCCATAGTTATTCTCTAATGTAGGATTTAGTATTGCACTCGCAATATCGTAGTACATCTTGCCATCAGGAAGAACATCTGAAGAGAGATTCTTCATATATGATTCAGCTAGAATCTTTCCGACTTCTTCTGCATATTCCATTGCCTTGAGATAATCACAATTTTTGCTTTTAATGGCTAATAATAGTTTTCTTACCTTCTCAGACTTTTGATAACTTAAAGTGAAGCTTTTATTTATTTTTCTGAGCAGTTCTTTGGATACATCACTGTTCATCTTCTTCACCATCATCTACATCTATGTCTAAAGGCTTTTGATAAGCAGGAGTACTATCATTAGAAGAACTAATACCTGTTAGATCCTCAAGCGTACTCTTATCAAAGTAGTTAGAAATTGCTGTATTAATTTTTGATACGCCATCACCAATACCTGAAAGCATAGTTGCATCAACATCAAACGCTGGCTTCCATCGTACGGCGATATTTGCAAATTCAGTACGCTTATATGACTTATTGTCCTCAACACATTTAGCCAGATATCCTGTATTAATGATACCTACACTGAATGTGTCCTGTGCGCTCTTTGCCATCAGTCTAAGACTTTCATGAGATGCTTTAATTCCTTCAGCACTGGATGGATTTTCCGTAGTAAATCCTAGATCATCCAACGTGAGCCCTGTCTCTCCAGCAAACATAGAAGCAAGAGTCTTGAGCACATCATTGTATGGAGACATTGACTGCTGGTTGAACTGTCCTACTGTCGGAGTGCCTCCATCAGAGTCCTTTGTAAATGCAATCATTGAAGACATTGTGGCGCCCCACTTATCGAACTGTTCTGCTTCATCATCTAATCCGGCAACATACTTCTGGGGGAATGAATAGAACATGGAACTTACACTCATGAGTCTCAATGCTTCCTTAGCATCATCTACATACTTTATAAGCGACTTTGATATGAGACTACGCCCAAATGGTCTAGTTGCATCCGGATTATAGATAACAGGTACCAAAAGTGGATAAGGCGCTACATTAGCCATATCCATTGAGGGGTCGTGCTGACCTTCAATGTAGAATGTTGTTGAATCTGAGGTGAAATACGCTTCTACTAGCGGTTCACCTAGTTCAGTATCTCTTTCAAGTACTGCATATCCTTCAGTAAGCATCATAGTAGATGTATCTAATATACCTGTAGCATTGGATCCATCTATTACCTGAAGTCTAGCGCTGCCATCATCATTCTTTGATATATATACAAAGTCACATGAAGAGATGATTGCGCCCTTGAACATCTGATCAAAGAGCACATCCCTATTATTCATTCTGAAGATCTTATCAAGGTTCATGATATCGTCTTCGCTGAATCCATTGAACTGTAGACGGTTGGATAATGTATCAACAGCCTTTGGAATCCATCCTACCTTCTTGCTTATGCTTCTCAGCTTTTCAGGAAGGGTGTTGGTCTGATAAGGGTCCATCTTGTCCTTCATGTCATAATACTTATAACATTCAAGTACCTTTGTTCTCTTGTGTGAAAGCTTCGCTCTCAAGTATTCAATTCCTTTATAATTCATATCTTTTTTACCTGTTTTTTTCCTTTCTGAGAGGCCTTTGAAGTGATTTAGAATTAGTGCCCAAGATTTTCAAAACCCTTGTCAGCGAGAAATTCACGTAGTACAAGTGCTTCTATGTCTTCAGGACTTAGAGGGTCATATAGCCCCTATTTTTAGCAGCAAAAAAGACCATCAATAAAAATGGTCTTAAGATGCTTTATATGTAGTCCAATCTACCTTATGAGGAAGATCGTCGTTCATTATCTGACTGTCTCTCTTTACTTCTATTCGTCTGAAAAGCTTGTCACTCTTTTCACGGTTACAAATCCAATGTGCAAGCTGAAGATTATCCATGTCGCTCGGATGACCTCCTTTAGCTACTGGAATAATATGGTCTATACATGGAGACATAGGGTGAGGATACTTCTTGGTGAAGTCAACAGGCTTACCGCATATACCGCATACTGTCTGTGTAGCAAGTATCTTTTTCTTATTAATAAGAAACTGTCTTCTATGACCAGCGTTATCCTGGTCAGGTCTGTATCCTCTACTCATGATGTTTCCTTTTGTTCTTTTCTAGTGCTTTAGTAGACTTATGTTTAGCATCTATATGCTTGCTGAAGTACACGTCAACATGTTCACGTCCGCAGATCATGCAGCGATAGAACACAATCTTCTTATCACAATGACGTTCATCATCATACTTAATCTCGTAATGATCCTCATAAAACTGATGCCAGTGACCTCTCATTCCCTGTGCCATATTTAATCCTCGCAAAATAAAAAGCGCTACTATGAGCGCTTTGGAATTATAGTTCTCTCTCAAACTATTTCTACATTTTAACTATATAGTGCTGATAACATAACATTCAACTACATTAATCTACATTTTTAATCATTTACTTGCATTTATCTACATTAATGTGCATTTTCTAACTCGTTTAATGCATCTCTTAGCATTCTCCACACGTGATTGGTAGAATAATCCATCTCATCCGCTACCTGTTCAATAGTCATGCCGTCAAGATAGCGATAGCATAATATGCATCTATGCTTAGTATCTTTAATTGAATAGACAAGATTTCTAGTCTCATCCATCTCTTTAATGAGTTCATCCTTTTCAAGAATCAAATCCTGTTTAGTCTTAGGAATACCAGTAGAGCCATAAGAAGAATAACTAATAGCTTTAACATTTACTAATCTATTTTCTAAGTATTCAACTCGCTCTTTTAGAAATCTATAATTTTCTAGTTGCTCTTTGACTCTACTCATTTGATTCCTCCTTGATGATCATCTAATGTATTTTCTTTGAATGCTGCTTATAAAATTAAATCCATCTGTTAATCCTTCATTAACTATAGTTATAAATGTCTCTTTTGTTTGCAGCTTTAACCTGTAGAAGTTTTTTGTCTTACCTGCATGAATCTTATAAGGACCTGTATGCTTAATCATTACTATATCTTTAGTATCATACTTTTTGTTTTCGAATTCAATTACTCCATCCAAATCCTTATCAATATTGAATTCATTTAGATAGTCAAGCCTTTTGAAGGCAAGGTTTTCATCAAGATATCTTTCTTCAAATATCTTGTCATCATTAAAATAGAATGCTATGCATTTGCTATACTTGTATCCTCTCCTAGTTTCAAGTCTATATGTTACGTTATCTAAATTGATAAGAGAAAAGTATCTTCTCATCTTAAAATAATCGCTTCTTTTTTCTGGACATTTAAATAATGACCACACTTCAATGAACCTTGACACTGATCACTCCTCCTACAACCACACATCTGCAACGATTCCTGTAATCCAGTAAGTGACGACTGCATGCGAAATATAAAGATACTTATCTTTGCATTCATAGAATCCTTCTTTGAGTACTTCTAATTCGGTTTTATTCTGTGCATGTAGTTTGAAGATGTATCCACTTTTATAAAAGTATGTAATTGCATATTTAAAAAGTAAGTTCAACTTTATCACCGTCTTTCTTTCATTCATCTAATGTTTTGGCTTCTAAATCTCTTGGAGTTTCTTCAGAAACATCATAATGCGGCTCATATTTTACTTTAAAATTCTTATAAGACGATTTGCGTATAGTTACAATACATACTCCTCCTAGTTTGCAATCGCCACAACCACAATCAGAGTCATACGCATGCGAACAATAATTAATCAATCCCTTAAGTGCTACATATTCATCTAGATCATCTGTTATAATCATTGTTTTGACTCCTCCTGTGCTAGCAAGTTGTAGAACAGTACCATTGCTTTTGTTTCTCTATTTGAGGTATTAATGTCAGTATAGTAAAGTTTACATATTTCATATAACTCACGTGCATTACGCTTATCTACATATTTCTTCCAATCCACTAAACCATCTGTAGCATCTTCAATTGCCATAAATAAAGCATGTCTAGTATCAATAATATCATTATCGTATGCTTTGACACATCTACTCAGTTCTTCAATTTCTTCTTCTCTAGCTCTTAACAAAACCTGAGCACCACCAATAGATTCAAGAAAATCGCAGTATTTTTCAAGTGCTTCTAAGTATTCTTCCTCTTCATCCTGGTAAAACACAACGGTGCATCCGTCTGACCCATTTCTATCAGGATCATGGATATAATCTTCTATTTTGGGTCTTTTATACATTTTATTAGATCCTCCACACAATTATGTTTGCATGCCTCACAATTTGATGAACATTCCTTTGTGATAAGTTTTTGACGTGTTGGTTTATAGTTATTCAAAATATCTTGAATTGATGCATACTCTCCTTCATACTCTTCACATTTTAGAAATTCAGATAAGTCTTTAACAAAAATCACACCATATTCATAACTAGCAGCATAATTAAATCCAGCCTTTTTAGCGAATTTAAGAAGTTCATATAAACTTTTAGTTAATTTAACAAGCTCATTACATTTTTTTTCACTGTTCATTTTCAAGCACCTCACAATTACTTAACAAGTTATCAATATTAACAGGAGCAATATCTTCCCACTTTATGAATTCAAACAGTTTATTGAACATGGGAATAAAATAATAATCATCATCACAGTCCCATAAATCATTCATTTTATGTGGTTGAGAACAAAATATTATCAAATCACCATCTCTATCTCTAGCAATATATTCATAGCATTCGTTATATAGCCATTCTAAAATGCTGTGTTCGAATTTAGGCAACACGATTACATCTTTCTTTTCTGATAGTAACCAGTTCCATCGTTTCCTTCTACAATTTCCATGAAATAAGCAATTGTTACAATAATAACCAACACACTCTAAAACTTTATGTGTTCCAATTTCCACACCGAATGCAGAACCATCTCTTTCGAGCATCTCTTCTTTGAAATCTTCAATATTTAACATTTATAATCACTCCCATTTCATATACATACATTCAAGCGGAATATCTTCAGCCTGTTCTAGAATACATTCTCTGATGGAATCCAACGCATTTAGAGCACTGGACATTGTTCCCCAGCCATTGCTGGGCAGCAACTCTGTATATTCATCAGAATTATATGCTATTTCTTTAATTCCTTTATCTATATGTTCCATCACATAATCACATCTATAATATTCACTACTTTTAAAATTCCAATCCATACTGGCTCTGAATAGCTTTCCTAGATTGTAAGTAGGAGAAGAATAGAAAGGCTCTGCAATCAATGCATACTTATCACACCCTTCTACCTTTACATAAATACCAATGCTGTAACTCATATAATCACCATCCATTACATATATTTATCATGTGAGTATTTCACACTCTTAGTATCTGTCTTCGCATAGATCATTGTCGTATCAATTTGCTCGTGGCCTAACATCAACTGTACCTGTTCAATTGGCATACCTTTTCTTAAAGCGGTGGTTGCCGCAGTCCTCCTAAATCTATGAGGATGTATATTTTCGAAGCCACATTCTCTTCCGAGTTTTCTGATATTTATTTCTACGCCGCTTATTTGCAGTCTTGCATGGTTTCCTTTTTTTCCATTAGCACTATCACAAGAAACGAATATATATTCATTCTCTATGTCTTTTCTAGCTTCAAGCCACTGCTGCATCCTGAGTACACTTAAAGTATTAAGATAGCACACTCTTTCTTTTGCACCTTTACCAAATACCTTAATTTCTTTACGTTCTAAATCTAAATCCTTTATTTTTGCAGTAGTCAATTCTCCGATTCTGCACCCTGTTGTAAGCAGTAATTCAAAAATCGCCTGGTCTCTCACTGCTTTCAGCCACAATCTTGTGCCTGTTTTATTGGCGCTCTTCTTTTCTGCAAGCTTGTCGCGCATCACTTCAATCTGATCATCAGGAATTGGCTCCTTAATCACTTTATCTACTTTTATTTTCTTCATGGCTTTCATTGGATTGCCATTTCTTAGATATCCTTCATCCATGAGCCATGTGAAGAAAGACGAGAAGTTTCTCCTGTCATTATTTATAGTCACTTTAGAAACATCAGGATAATCAATCATTCTTCTTGCAAAGTGCATTCTCACATCGTCTCTAGTCCATTCAAGAACGCTTTTTTTGATGTAGAAATGAAGCCATTTTTCAAGTGTTACTCTATAATAATCGATGGTTCTTTTTGATAATCCGTCAATTTTCTTCTGGATAAGGAATCTCTGAATAAGTTCGTTATCATCCAATACCTCCGTAGATATTTGATTCTTTGTTCTGATTACTTCGACACCATCAAGTGCTACAAGCAATACCCCTCGAAGCATCGTCAGTTCCTCTCCATCCAGCATTTTCATAGAGTTTAATACTCTATTGATTATTTCGTCCTTTAACACTTAAACCACCTCTCATTAAATACATAGGCGTATGCAGCACTACATTATGCTTTCCTTCAAGGCTGTTGCCTTGAACAACTTCTGCATTTACTCCGGCCAGTGAAAGCTGCACATATGTCATGTAGACGCATTTATAATCCAGGTCCTGTGCCTTCACTTCTAGCAGCTGCTGATAGTTATATCCTTTTTCTTTCATTACCTTTGCATATGCAAGAATATTTGCACCGCCACCAGAAGAAGGCTCATTAAGATATTCAGTTCCTCCATCATAGTCAGCTAACGCAACGCCTGCCATCATCTCACATACATGAAATGGAGTGAAGAACTGACCTGTATGACTATTTCCGGTGCTTAATTCCATGTAGATCTTCCCTAGATAATCATCTAGGCTGTTCTCCAGAAGAAAAGAAAGACGTCCTAGCATGCATCCAAGTGTAAAGAAATCATCTTCACTGTATTTTCTTGCGATACTGAAGAAAGCTTCTTCACGTTCTTCAACTGGTTCGATACTCTGTGCAATTGATAATGCTGACATCTCCACCCAGTCAGCAAAGACCTGATGAGGAGTATACTTTCCAGCCATTCTGTTGATATTGTCAATAATATACTTCATATAAATACAACCCCTTTCAGTAATATGCTTTTGCTTTTTCGTCCCAACACAGTAATTCAATATTTTCCATTAGTTTTTCATACTGTTCATAAGTAAGAGCATTCGCAATTACTTCAAATTTGTTCTTTTTGTTGAAACTTCCTCTATTGCTGACTCTTTTATATGCAGCTGCCACTTTTCTCATATCTTTTTCGAACATCATCGGAATGAGCGGACTGAACACTTTGCCATTTGCATAATCAAGAGCTGTCTGACGTGATATAAATGTTCTAAGTGCAGCATCTCTTGAACTCCTGTATATATCACCTGTTTCAGCATTATAGATAGGCTTGCCTTTTCTCTGCCTTAAAGCGCCTATCCTTCCTGCTTCTTCATTTGTTACCATCAGAAGATTTGCCTGATGATTATTCTTGTAGTTGCCGTCCTTATGGATGATTCTGCAGTCTTTATAGATTGGCCCATGCCATACCTCATATACGATTCTAGCTAGATTCATATCTTTGTTATCGACTTTTACGTAAAGTATTGGAGAATGCCCCATTCTTATCTGTGGCTTTCTTAAGAATGGGCTGCACATATTAGTCGTTCCATTTTTATAATGCTTTAAGACATGGCCTGTGTTGGAAACTTCAAAAAAAGTTCCTTCTCTTCTGCCGTTTTTCCAGAACTTCCATATCTGTTCCTGTTTCATTTCTTTGGCTCCGGAAAAAAATAATTTCTAAATTCATTATCAGTAAAAACAATTGCTGTAGGATCTACTCGGAAGATATTGCCTTTTTCATCTTCGATTAGAGCGAATAGTCTACTTACCTGTCCTCCTGGATGTCCACCAACTGCAATTGATGGCGGAACTATGCTTGAACGATATTCAAAACAATGAAAAAGATAGTTTTCATCATTATATCTGCATGTTCTTAAATGATTGCTCACAATTATTCCCCACTTTCTTATTTTAATTCTTTGGTAGTTTTTAGAAGTTCAAGCACATCGTCATTGCTTAAGCTACCGAATACCTTTCCTTCTTCGAAACGATATGTATTGTATTGTATCGCTTCAAATAGATCCATTCTGCCACCATACGAAAAGCCGTGCTTAATAACGCTGACACTATATCCGTTGTCAAATCTAAATATCCAATGCCACCCGTCATATAATCTTCGTTCTAGCTTTAGATATTTTTTATAACTGTCATATTTCAATTTTGTGTAATTTTTCATGCTCATAATGATGCATATATCGCAATGAATAGTATGAATATCAATACCAGATAATTCATTGCTCCTCCTTTCTAGAAGAGTAGAAAGAATTCCTTTACTCTGTCGAATTGATTTTCAATTCCTTCTTTCTACCTTCCCAGTGCTCATGATTTCGTTTTAGCAAAATTAGAGAGATGTGGTGTGTTCTCACGAAGTCATGAAATCATGAAGCACTGTTTGGTTTATTTTCAAATTGCATGTAATAGAAATCGCTACGGCACCACAGTCATGAGAGGGCCATACTGAAGTATAAAGAAAGTACTCTTTCTAAATGTTATAAGCTTAAAAAGACCATGATGCCGTAGTATTTATTCCTTAGAATTGATGTAATCCTTTAAATAGCCAATTGCTCCGATAAGAAATCCAAACTGATCATCACTCAGTCTGTCGATTATTCTATCAAGGCACTCCATTGCTGTTTCCTTTTCCATGTTTTCCTCCTAAATAATATTTATTCAAAGCAGCTGCACGCATGAGATGTGCATGTAAAATATCGAACAAAGTCACTTAGCTTGAGACTATTGTTATTTTTTTGAATTAATTAAAAGCGTGTGCTGCCTGAATACTTTTCGACTTCATTTGTATAGATAGCGATTGATTCGCCATCCAGGTAGTATCTGTACCCCCCCAACGGCACTCTTGTTATGTTGATATACCCAAGATCCTCAAGCTGCTTAAGGCTTGTTTGAATCCTTTCTTTTGAGAAATTAGTTTTATCTCTTAACGCTGTCATTGAGAAAGTACAATGAGGCACTCTTCTGCCGACACATTGTGCTATGATCAGCCTGAGAACTGTATTTGTATTTACGCTTAGATTTTCAAAATGAAGATTGCTGATCATGCGCTGGCACCTCTTTTCTTGTCTTCTGAGACATTTAGAATGCACATCTTGTCCAGATCATCGAGCCTCTGAAGATACTGCATACATTCTGCAGATTGAATCATATCAATCCCTTTTTTTAGCAGCATTACTTTCAGCTTGCCCGATACATCTGATGCTGATAATGCATCTATGAATTTTTCAAACGTTTCCGGTCTGTCCATTTTCTTAACCTGACTGTTTATGATTGATTTTATAAATCTCCTCCTAGGCTTTCCATAAACTTTATTAACTCTGCCTTGTCTTCCTCAGTCACATGTTTGTGCTCTTTCTTTCTCTTCGGTTTGGTAGGCAAAGGTTTGATGTCTGCCTGCTTTGTTCTAGCAACCTTTAAGCAGAAAGCTTTCCAGTTACCAATTTTCTCAAAGCCAAATGAATCACAGGAAAGAAATGCCGCTTTTGCTACTTCTTCTTCAAATCCTTTCGATTTCAGAAAATCACACATTTCTCTCTCACTAGGACGCTCCGCGTCCTGAGAGTGTTTTTGTTTTTTTGTATTATTCTTGTATTTTGTTATATTGTGTTCAATTTTTGAACCGCTACGGTTCAAATTCTGAACCGCAGTGGTGCAATTTTTGAACACCACCGGTTCATTTTTTGAACCGCAGTCATTGCCTTGTGGTTCATTTTTTGAACCGCTATTTTTGTTATTTTCCGAATCTGATACAAACATGTGTGTCCAGTAATCATAGTTTATTACTCTTAAAAGAGTGTACTTACTGGTAGTTGCTTTTGAGATTTCTCCAGCAGCTTCAAGTGTTGATAATGATTTAAGAAGAGTATTTTTTGACATTCCGAGTTCTTCAGAAAGTCTTTTAAGCGATGTGACTGTCTCGCCTCTGTCAATCACAATCGATTGCCATTCAACGGCTGAGTAGTTTACAGTGAGTAATAGATGAAGCAGGACTCTCATTGCTCCATGATCTTTGTATATGCTGGAGTTGATGATATCCCTGTTTATTCCAATCCAACCCATAACAGCCATTTCCTTTCATTCAGAATCTGACAGAATTGACTAGAACTGTAGATAATCTAGAATGCGCTTTTAATCTAGAATGTAGATAATCTAGTATGTAGTTATGAGGGCTTCTGTCGGACCTTCATAACGTATAAAATGCGTGTAAGATAACCCTATGTTATCTCTCACTCCAATTTCTTAAAAATATATAGTGTATATCAATGTTTTTTACGATATTTTTGAAACAATACTTTTGGAGTGTTTTTGGAGTATTTTAAAACGTTTTGAGCAGTATTTTTAGTACTTCAGTCTGCTCATTTTCTCCTTTTTCATCTTCGCAGTAGTGCGCAGATAAATACGTGTAGTTTCCAATGATGAGTGTCCATAGATATCAGCAAGCTCGTCTATATTACCGCCCTGCTGCATGAACACTATGCCAAACAGATGTCTGAAGGAATGAGGATGAACCTTCCTCTTATTGACCTTTGCAGCTCCAGCAACCTTCTGAAGCTTTCTGTATATAGTCTGATAAGGAATCAATCCATCATTATCATTATTCCTGAATACATAGCCACCTGTAATCCCATGTCTCTTCATGTACTGGTTAATCTCTTTCTTCAGATCATCTCTTAAAATGATTTCTCGAACCTTTCCTTTCGAATTGGTTCGAATGATAGTATGCTTCATATTTTCTGCAGTGAAATCCTTCAACTCCTGACATCTTATTCCTGTATATGCAAAAATCTTGATAATAAGATATATGTCATCGTATCCAAGTCTCCTTGAATACTTTAGGAGTCTTTTCAGTTCTCCTGGTTCTAGAACATCCTCCAAAGAGGATACACGCTGTTCTCTGATGGTTTTTACTTCCATCCTTGAGCGTTGTCCCCTTTCTAGTGATTCCGTCTCACAGAAGCGTAGGAACTTGTTTATGCAGATGATAGAAACATTAATAGTGGATGGCTTATATTCATCAAGCATCTTGCTCTTATAAGCCATCACATCATCCTTTTTAACTTCCTTGTTCTTATCTTCAATAGAGGATAAGAAATTAGTACATGCCCTTCTATACTGCTTCACAGTGTTGAGGGCTTTCTCCTCATATTTCAATTCATTCAGAAAATCATTCAAGACCGCTTTCATCTGTTCAGCAGTCAGAGTGAATCACCCCCTGTTTTCTAGATTTTTCCGCGATAGACAGGATATCCTCGCATTTGTGAAGAATATCCAATGCTTCTTGATATCTTCTAATCGCATTGAAACTTGCTACTATGCCAACAAAATCAGCACTGATAGTGAGAGCAAAGAAAATTAATATTAATAATCTAAATGCATTCATGGTCTATTCCTCCGGTTCCATATCCAATAATTTAACAACACCACCACTACACTTATAAAGATATGCTATTCTTGCATCAATGATATCCTTCAAGTATTCAAGCTCGCTTATATCACTGATGCTGCCTATCAATATTGCTGTATCAATTTCTGCCATCATAGGGACTCCTCCCTCAAGAATCTCAGAAATTGGTGCATCACCCACTCTAACATCTCATACTCAGGAAGATTTTTTTCCTGAGCCTTGAAATGTGAACCATTAGCACCATTTATATGAATAGTAGAAATGATATCCATATCATCAATAATCTCTTCTGAGTAAGAGACATCTTCTATTGATGCGCCATAATAGGTATGATCAATTGCTTTAGTGATATCTCTTACCACCTTCTTATGCATCATCTCCATTGGAGCATGTGCTGTATTATCCATTACTTCTCCACTCCCTTCTCCTGTAGCTGTTTATATGCTAATTTGAAAGCCAAAAGATAGACATCGAAAACATCAGGACCTTCTTCTAATCCGATTTCATCAATCGAGTCAAAAGCGGAATAATCTATATTCAAAAGCTTTCTTTCTCCTATCTCACAGATGCCTTCTGTATCACTGAAACCATCCAAAACATTTTCTATAAAAGGTTTAACTGCATCTTCAGGTTCACATACATCGAAGTAATCAGCGATTCTATCGAGCGTATAGTTATCCTTTGTTTTCTGAAGAAGCTGTTTTTCGGCAAGTTCTCTATCATATGTATAAAGAGGATTACTGCTGCATTTTACCCTGAGCTTGAAAAAGATACATTCTCGACGGCAGTAATCTATGAAGTTTCTAAAATTCAATCCGGCATAATTATAGGCAATCAGTTCACCGAGATCACCAGAGATGTGCACTCTGTCATGATCTTCCTCAAACATGAATCTAATTCTGTAGTAGTTGCTTCCTGGCTTCTGGAAGTCAAGTACCTTGATATCACCATAATCCTTGAGAGTTGCGACATGATTAGCAAACATCTCTTTCTGTAGCTCTAGATCCATGCTATCTACCTCCCATGATCAAGAAATACTGAACAAACAGCATATTCATGAATAATGAACTGCAGCAGAAGACTTTCACTTCTGTTGAGTTCCAATTGTTACCTGTTGTTACCATGGAATATAGAATAATTAATATGCATACATCAGCAATAAGGCATACTGCCCTATTCTTATTTATTTTTTTCATTCAAAATCGCTCCTTTTTTCTTCAATATCTGTTATAATGAAGTTGCCTCTAAAAGAGGCTCATTCAGAATTCGTTTAAAGACACCGGAATGCTATCGCAAAGCATTCCATTTTTTTTAGCTATTTAGAGGTCTCCACCACTGCCCTGAAGCATATGAGTAGAGCATCATTCTACCTGTCATCTTATTCCCCGATACTTCGTGAATAATCACATCACTCTTGAAACTGGTAGAATATCCTCTTGCAGTAACAACGGCTTTACAATAATCAGGAATAACATCTATCTTTCTACGTGCTCCATCAGGATCGCAGAAAAACAGTTCATAAGTCTTCTTCTCCTTAAGCATGTTTAATCCTCCTTTCCTTGGATTCTAATTATTCATAGGCATCTAGCGCCGGAGGACCAGTAAAAGCTACATGCATCCTACAAGGGTCCTATATCGAAAGTGAAAATTAATGAAAATAACTAATGTCTTAGAAAAAATATCAATCCTCCGGCCTTAGATGCCTACAAATTTGTTTAATATTTAATTGTTATCTTCAGATATGCCAAGATAATGCACAAAGGCTATTCTTGGAATATGAACAGTTCTTCGACCCTTTACTGTAATTACTGTACCGGGCCACTTACCCTGTTCTACTGCGTTGATAATAAAGTTCCTGGACATTCCTGTCATATCCATTGCCTCCTGAATACTCATTGAGTATTCATTTTTATTTGCTGTTCGCATTTTCCATCACCTCCTTGTTATCACACCCACATAGAGCCATACCACTTAATAACAGTCATTTGACTTAATGAAAAGATACTCGATACAAAACTTTTACTTTTATTCTATTGGATAGTTTAAAAAAATGGTTTGTGATATGGCTGTATGTGGGTGAGACCGTCATTTTAGGTTAAAAAAATTAAGCGTCTATTTCTTCAATCTTAATGCCAGATAATTGGCTTATTAGTTTGATTTCGTGAAAATACCAATAAGTATTCCCGTTTTCTTTGTTCCTGTATGTGTTAACTGACATATTCAGTTTTTTTGCCATCTGTTCCTGTGATAGGCCCATGTTTATCCTTATAGCAACAACCTTTAACATTATTATCCCTCCTTTGTGTGGGTGTGTTCCACTTACAAGTTAACTATAATACGTGAAAGTGTGGGTGTCAACATCATTTCACTAATTTATTGGTGATTATAACTATTTTCTTGTGGGTATTATCCAAAATATAGTATGATATAGTCGAAGGAGGTGAATCAAATGGACAGCAAACATATTTATAAAGCGCTAGGGGTCTATTTGACTAACGTAAGAAAGAATAGAAAAATGACTCAAAAAGAGATGGGTGAATCAGTTAATCATAATAGATCCTGGTGGGCTGATTTAGAAAATGGGCGCACAGCTATTAAATTTGATGATGTTAAGATTATTATGGATAAGTATTCATTGGATTATAAGAATTTAAATGATTTTATTGATAGTTATACAGATAATAACAATCCAAAAGATTAATGACTATATTGAATTATTTTGTTTGATAAAAAAACTTGTAATCAATAAATACAGAGGTAGTTATATGGCTAAGCAATATTCCATAGAATTAATAGCTTTAGGTCAATCATTGTCTTATCTTCGTTCTAAAACAAATTTAACATATAAAGAGGTCGGTGAAAAATTCGGTAAATCAACTTCATGGATGTCTGATATCGAAAAAGGTAGAAATAATATTTTATTTACCGATGCCAAGAAATTAATGGCTCTTTATGATTCTGATTTGGAAACACTATCGAAGCTGTATGATGTGAACCTAAGCCAACTAAAAGACAGCATTTAATGGAGATGTATATTTAATGAAGAAAAAAATGGAAGATGAGCACACATCTGAGCTATTAAGGTATCAAGGCACGATATTGAGACAACTTAGAAAAAATACTTCTTACACAATGGAAGATGTTGCTAATCGTTTTAGTAAAACGAAATCATGGATATCTGAAATTGAAAATGGCAGAAATAATATTTCATCTATTGATTTAGTGAAACTAATATCTATGTATGATGCTGACATTAATGATTTCACACAAAAAATCCAAAAAAAGATAGATGAAAAGTAAAAAGACCAATACTGCGGGAACAGTATTGGTCGAGCAAAAGTTTGTATCGAGTAAATAGTCCTTTTGCGTACTCAATTATACCATAGTTAGTACGCTTGAGGCAATCAAGAAAGGAATATGATTATGGTAAAGTACAAAAGACGTCCTAATGGATCAGGGACGGTAGTAAAGCTTAGCGGCAGAAGAAGAAAGCCATTTTGTGCAAAAGTTACATTGGATGAAAGAAATCCTATAAATGGAGAAAAGAAAAGATTAGTAATCGGAACGTTTGAAACGTATCAAGAAGCGCTTAATGCATTGTCTTTGTATTCTCTTACTGTGAATAATACGATAAGCAAGAAGGAAGCAATGGAGATTGATCCTGAGGTTTACCAGAAGGTTCAGGATAAGATGAGTAAGAAAGTGCCTACGTTCCTGGATATATATTATATTCTTGATAAGGATGAATTTTCTTTGTTGTCACCTCAAACACAGAATAGCATGCATGGTGCAATTAAACATCTGAAGAAGCTGCATTATTTAAAGATAGATCAGATAACTCTGAGAATGATTCAGGATGTATTTGATGAAGATGGATCTAACCACAGTACACAGGTACATATGAAGACGATATGCACAAAGGTATTTAGATATGCTGTTGTTAATCAGTGTATTGAACGTAATGATGATTATACTTCTTATATAAGAATTGCTAAGTATGAAGAGTCTGATATGCATAGACCTTATACTATTAATGAAATACTAGCATTAAAGAAAGCCGATATTCCAGAAGCGCATATAATGCTGATATTTATCTATACTGGTGTGAGAATTAATGAACTGCTGAATATCAATAGAGATAATATTCATATTGATGAAAAATGCGACGATGATGGCACTGAAAGACTCATAAGCTATATGATCACCGGGTCTAAGACAAAGGCTGGAAAAAATAGAATCGTGCCTATCCATGATGATATAAAGCAATTTGTTATCGATGAATTATTAAAGCCCGAGAAGAGACTAGTAGATGTAACTTATGCTAATTTTACTACTAGAACTGTATTGATTAAAGTAAACAAGCTTTTGAATACACATCACACAATGCATGATACGCGTAAAACTTTCGCTACGCTATGCCAAATGAATAACCTTAATGTTTATATCCGAAAGAAGGTATTAGGTCACAGAATGAACGATATTACGTTTGACGTGTACACCAATGAGTCAAAGAATAGATTATGGACTGAAGTAAACAAAATAAAAGTCTAGCGTTCCATGAGCGTTCCGAAAAGCGTTCCACTATGATATACTTATTGCGTTAGCGGTTGAAGTACTCTAAGTGAGCCTGCCTGCGGAGCTATCGAAAGATAGCTCTTTTTTTATTAATTCTTCGTTACCTATTTGTTATCTTTCTCAACTAAATCAGTTTAAACACGCATAAAAAAGTGGCTTAAATAGCCACTTTTCGACATTCTTTAGTATCCTACAGATAATCTATTCAGAATCTTATTAGGTTTATGTTCTTTATAAAATAATCCAGTAAGTTTTCCTGCAAATAATGCTACATCAACAAGCTTATTTTCTGTAGGTGGACCACACAATACAATCTTTTCAATATGCTTTTCATATTTTTTTAGATAGTTTCTAGAAACCAATGTACCCATACTATGACTAAATATAGAGATATTTAATGTAGGATATCTGTTTTTCAAATATTCTGTAACTAGATAAGCATCATCTACAATATATGTAATATCGTTTGTGTAGAAATATCCTAAATGTGATGTGTCTTTTACACTTGCACCATGTCCTCTATGATCATGAATAGCACAAATATAGCCTTGTTGTGATAAAAAGTCCATAAACTCATAATAGCGTTCTTTATGTTCAGACATGCCATGTATTAACTGAATAATACCGATAGCCTCTCCTTCTGGTTCAATAATAGCGAGTTCTAGGGGTAATTGATCTCTTTTTGATAAGAGTGTTTCAATAATCATATGTATTTACCTGGTTTCAAGTATATTTTTTGTATAATTTAATACTACACAATTATTATGAACTTTAAATGATGTATCTAAATATGAAAAGTCATTCTTATTATTCCTAAAATAAGCAAATGTACTGGATAGAAGAAATAGTTGAAGAGCTTATTTTGTCTCCCTCTTTCTCCGTTATAAGTCAGATTCAAGCCAAATCCAAGTAATGCCCAGGGTTCCTTAAACATTGACGCATAACAAAATGGTATAGAATAGATATATTTATCATGAAATATATACATGAAATAGCCAATAAGTACAGCATGATGTTCATAATCCAAGCCTAGATTCATAGCTACAAAACACATAACTGCGACAATGAGGATGGATACAACATACCATAATGGTTTATTCAGTTTCTCTTTTAATACATCTATAATCCATATAATGGCAAGTACAAATGACAGTGTAAACATGATATTGTTCCAGTTGGGTTCAAAGAACACAGCTGATGTACACATATCAAATGGGACTTCAGAGATGATACCAAATAGAAGAAGAGTTCCTAAATATTTCCATTTGTTTCTTGTATGAAAGTATCCTTCTATTAAAAGAAAGATAAATATAGGGAAAGCAATTCTTCCTAGAATATCAAATAGATCACTTATTCTATTTAACATACCACCATCTAGATTAGGATAGATAATAGCTTTATTGAAATGATCAATCAGCATTGAGGCAAATGCGATATATTTTAACTTCGCACCTGAGAATATCTTGATTCTCTCTTTTATATTATTCATATGTCTCATCCTTTCAAATCCATTATAACATAAAAGGCTGATTTACAAAGGAATCAGCCTTGGTAATTACTGTGATATGTTTTTTTAGAATAAAATCTCCCATTTCATCTATAAGATCCTGTGCTTTTATATTATAGCATATCAGAAAAAGCCATACATTCAGCATCTTATATGGAACTCTTATTATACTATAAAAAAGTGAAATTCATCCAACTTCATGACATAAAAGGATGATTCACAATTGTGTGAGGTACCATCTGTATTTATAAGAATAGTCAGATTAAATATAACCATCTTGATAAGTGACTGAATATAACATATTTCTTTGTATTAGTATGGTATCCCCTAAGTATTTCTTAAAAATAAAAAGGGTCTGAATGACATTTATCAAAATCAGAACCTTTATTTAGCATTAATCTTTCTTTGTGATGATATGCTTGATTTCATCATCTTTCCATACAACTAAATCACAATCAAAGCCTTCTTTAATAACTCCTGTATTTTTTAAGCCTAATACTTGAGCAACATTTTGAGTAAAGAATGGTAAAGCTTTTTCATATCCTAATGCATTCTTTAGAGAAATAAATTCTTTCTTTAAGTTAGAGACTGGTGTAATACCAATTTCTTTGATAGATCCATCTTCATTATATGTAGACCATGAGCCTTGTGCATCACTAGAAATAGTGACTTTAGAAGTATCCTTAAACTGTTTAATGAATTCTAGAGTCTTGCCATCACCTTCACATGTTAAGTCAACTGTACCACCCATTTCAGCAAACTTAAGTGCATCTTTAAATAAGTATGGATTACGACTACAGTGTGTAGGCTGGAATAACGAAACAGGAATATCAGCTCTTTCTAATGCATGAAATACAGGAGTTAATCCTTGTTTTTCATCACCCATATGAAGTGTTAAATTCGCCTGTTTTCCAGCAATAAGACTTGCTGTACGGATTTGAGAAGCTAAACGAACAAGTTCATCATCAGTAATATGACTTGATCTATGATCACTTAAAGCAAGCTTAACACCTAGAATACTATCAATAAATACAATATCATCTTCTACTGAATCAGTGAGCGTATATGTAGGATATGTATAACTTCCTGTTAGAATATAGGTATGGACACCTTTTTGAGTCAATTCTTTTGCCTTAGCGAATAATTCTTTTGTGTTTCTTGTATAGCCATCTGTACCTAATAATCCAATCACAGTAGTAATACCTGCATCTAGTATTTCATTAACTTCAATAGGTCTAGCACGAGAAATAAAGCCTGCTTCTCCCCCACCACCTGTAATATGTACATGACGATCAATAAGACCTGGTGTAAGGATACAACCTGTCCCATCAATTGTTTCAATAGAATAAAGATATGTGATATGATCATCTATCTTTTCTATTTTAGAATCTGAAATCAATACATCTTTAACACCTAAATCTTCTGGTGCATAGACTTGAATGTTTTTAATTAGTTTCATACTTTTTCACCTCAATGAGTATTATATAGAGAAACCAAAGTGATGTCATGTTAATCTGAAAAGAAAACATGAATTACATCAATTCTTTATAATATAACTACCCCGAATTACGGGAATTTGCACTTTTTAACGATTAGTCAAATCTATTGATAAAAAGTATACTGTCTTACAAACAGAAATCTATAATTCTTATTAAAGTTTTATTTCATAACCATGCTCATGCAATACAAAGCCATCATCAAATATCTCATTGTAAACACCATTAACCTTTACAAACTCTTTTTTAGTATACAGTTGAATTGCTGGTATATTGATATCCACCACAAAAAGTCTAAGATACTCAGCATTAAGTGTTTTTGCAATTTCTTTTGCTTTATCAAGCATTAGGCTACCTAAACCTTTTTTTAAATATTTAATATTTACACCTAGTCTATCAATATATACAGCTTTTGCATGATTATCATTCCATTCAACTGCAGTTTCTCCTGAGTTTGTATCAGATAAAACAAATGCCGATACTATTTCTCCATTTTTCAGCAAAATATAGAGTTGATTATTTTTTATATCGTCCTCAAAAAATTCACAAGGATAAATGTCATCCCAAATTTGAATATTCTGTTCATTCATGTCTTTAATAATTCGTTTATACATATCTTTTAACTGTGGCAAATCTTGCATGACAGCTTGTCTAAAATCCATCTTATCACCTCTTCAAATTACGATTTTTCCGTTTCAAAAACTAGAATGTGTCAATCCACTCAAAATACTCGATTATATTATCTTTTTACAGCCTTAGGAATATCGCCGCCAGGCAAAGTGACCTATTATTTCCCACTCTCAATTTTCTTCAAGTTCTTTTAATAATTCTTGATATTCCAAAAATTCAAACTCTTCCTTAGTTCTATGAATCCAGATACTTTCTAGATTAAGAGAATGTACTACAAGCATCAAAATTCACATAACCAGACTTCCGTAGATTTCTTGCCACGATTATTCCATATAACTCGCCTGTAAATAGCCCCCCCATTACATGCAGACAAAAATGTTGGAATTGGCATATCTACTGGAGTATATACGGTGTTTATAACCATCTTTTCCACTTGTACTTGAGTAATGAGACTCTTATAAAGTGCTAGCTTAAGCAAATAACAATTTGGCCAACCTACTGAACCATTGCATTGGAATCCTGGCTTAAGGTAGGTGTTGAAAGATGCACATAAAAACAAAAACTTCTCACCACCAAAACTAATCCGGTGATGTGGAGTCTTTTCTTTTAATCAACAATCGTTTTATAATAATCATCAAAATCCGCTAATGCATCAATAATAGGTAGCATTTCTCTTCCAAGATCTGTTAAACCATAATCCACTCTTGGAGGATTCTCGTGATAATCATTTCTATACACAAGGCCGTCATCAATCATTTGTCTTAAACTATCAGTAAGTACCTTTTGAGGAATACCTTCTAAATCTCTCTGAAGTTCATTGAATCTCCATGGACGATTTTTTAGATTTCGTATTATTAAAAGCTTCCATTTTCCACCTATAAGAGATACAGCAGTTGCAACCGGGCATTCTGGAAGTTCTTCTCGTGTCTTCATATGTTGTCACCTCATTCCATTTATATAATAACGCATTCATTTTGTTGTGTACAGTTACAAAAATGTGCGTACTTGTTTAAGCAAGTGTAACTGATTAAACTATTATCAAGAAACAAAGTTGCAAATAAAAATGGAGGTAATTCAAATGTCAAACTACACAAAAACAAATATTGGTAATGAAGGACGCATGGAACTTCATGAAGCACTTTCTTTAACTGGTGCTGAAGTAAGTATTAATTCTCTTCCTGCCGGTGCAGGTGTTCCTTTCGTTCATTCCCATAAGAACAACGAGGAAATCTATGGTGTAATTTCTGGAAAAGGAACTGCTACCATCGATAATAAAACAATCGAGATTGTTGCTGGTGACTGGTTAAAAATCAGTCCTGCTGCAAAGCGTCAATTCTTTGCGGCTAGCGATTCAGGCATCACTTATATTTGTATTCAGGTAAAAGAAAACTCACTTGGCGGTTTCACAGCTGATGACGCTGTCATCCATTAAAAGTATCGCAAACCTGCATAACCACCTCCCTGCCTGGAGGGGTATTTTTATTATTTAGGAGGAATCCATACTATTCTCTATTTCAGTGAATCCAAGCCAAAACATTGCATAACTTCTAAGGAAAAAAATCTTGCAATATAGTTTGAACACAAATAGTAACTAGCCCCATTCCAACAAAAAGCATTAATACCTATTCTTATCGTAGAGGTGCTGTAAATAAAAAACACAATGCAATAAATACCTAGATTGCAAAGCGTCCAATAAAACTATGGACATCCAATGCAGTATCTATTGTCATAAGCATATTTGGAAGTTCAACTTGGCAAAAATCTAAATATTTTGAAAAAGTCACTACTGCTATTCTAAAAAACAATACAGCTATAGTATTTATAATATTTCTCTTATTATATATCAGGTTTTCACTATTCCTGATATCATCCAAGAATCCTATCATAACTACCCTATTCGTTTCTGTTCTTTTGCCAAGGATGTTTGAAGAAAGTGAAGTGATAGATTATCCTTGCACATTGAAACATATAACTTGTTTCCGTAATCAAAATCACCAAGACAAATGTACTTCTTCTTATCGACATTGTACTAATTATAATATTCGACCATGTTTCACCATATTTCATTCTTCCAGTGATGGTATTCCGAATTCGATATATTCGGCAGCAACACTGACAAAACCCGAATTAAGGTTAAATGCTATTTCATTTGGCTAATTTCCATGTGTCACTTCCCAAATCCAAAATCCCATAACAATATCTACTGATATTTTGAAAAAAGTAACTCCCTTAAAATGAAAATCCCATACAAATCCTGTGCTATCCTGAATCTTCGCTCCAGGAATTACTTCCTCAATTGTCAATTCCACCTCGTTCTCTAAATAATGAATGGTTCCGATTCGATAGTCGTGAAAAGAGTCTTCCTTTTCTATGTAATTCATAATACTTTTAAATGATGTAAGTATCTCTTTACGTTCTGTCCATCCCATATAAACTCTCTTATCGCCATATATTTACAAGAGCAGCAATTTCTTCATCTGTTTTGTTAGTAAAGAAAACTGTCTCTCCTGATTGTATATTTAAACGGGTTATCATTTTATTTTGCCCGAAATATACATAATCACCCTTTACAACCATACTGTTTGCAGAGGAAATTGAAAAGTCCCACTCACAACTCTTTATGCACTTTCCACTTCCAGAAATTTGAAACAGGATTGTAATGTCCTGATATTTTCGCCTATCTCCATCGTTCTCTAATTCTCGAGAACCACTGGCTATGACAACATACCCTTCTGTATTTTGAAAACGTCCTTCATATTCAAGTCTGGTATACTTGTTATTGTGATAATTTTCATACATAGCGACAGCTTCGAGTTTTTTATTGATCCTTATGATTTTGAAGGTTCCAAGTCCCAGATGCATCAAGTTGGAAATAGCATACGAGTATTCTCCACAATCAAACATGTCACAATAATTTCCTTCAATAAAAAAATCAGCACGCCCAAATAAACTGTTTATTTCTTCTTTCTCAAGCAGACCATGGTAATTATCTTTTCCAAGCCAGCTTGTAAATTCACCATGATTATGATTGTTAAAAGTCCCAAATTGCGTTTCAAACTTTTCGGGTGCCTTCATATGAACTAGATTCTCGTTATATCTCCAAAAAACCTCATTATCAACTATCTGAACTTCAAGTGGCTCAAAATAACACATAACACCCGTTACCATGTTTGTACAATGGAATATCTTTGTATCATTAAGACCATGTTCTTCAATATAGTCCTTGTTGTATCCAAGACCAGAAATATTGCGCTGTACTAGGTTTAAGTCTGAAAACGGTCTCCACTCGGACGTTTCCCTTATTACTTCTTTACTCATATCACATTGCCTCCTTTATAATTTCAATAGAGCATTGTATATACCTAAAAACAGAATTATTCTTCGTTTTCGTTTCGCCTCACATAGAGCAATTCAATATAATAACCAAGTACAAACAGTTTAAATTGGATGCAGTTCAATATAGAAAGAATCACTCTGAACTTACTTTTCAACAGGTTGCTGATAATCAAGGAGTTTCCAATAGGTCAATCCATAGATGGTTCACTCAATTTGATGACGCTAAGATTAAAAATGTGGCAGACTTGATGATCCAGTCAGCCTCAGGATGCTTATAGATAACAGCCTTCACTCTTCTTACCTTAGGAAGTTTTATGCTGTTTCCAATGATAGCTATAGTACCCTTCTGATTATTTGTAGTATATGACTTTCTATTGTGCTTTGCAGACTTCATTCTTGGAAAGACGTCTGCTTCTTACATAAATTATTGAAATGATTTCTAAATGCAGCCTGCTGATTCAATTGAACATTGGCAAGTGCAAGACTATCCCCTTCCTTAAGGAAGGGATAATCCTTCTTATACTTGGAAGGTGTCACACAAACAAACTTGCCAGTCTCCTTGTAGCTTTCAATCTTATCGTTAAGCATGAAATTATAGACCTTTCGATAGCGGTCGAAGGTCTTCGCAAACATAATTCTCTGATTAGCATTTGGATACAGTCTGTACCTTTTTGTCTTGTTTGTCATCCTTGCTTTCCTGAGATTGTATGTATTGCTGGATGATTTCTACCATCACATCACCTGTGGTCAGTAGATAGAAACTCGGTGACTAGAACATCTCCTTTCAAAGGAATTTACAAATCTTTGGACACTCCTTCTTGATGAGTCTGCTACTTGCAGATTAATTAGCGTTAATGGACTTGCATATCTGAAAATATAATACCAATAATCAGTGTTATAATAGATGCTTTTTATAGAAATGATTCGACATATTCTAGTTCTGATTCGAACAGTGAAGCACCCCCTGAAATGACAGTAATCTTGAATATTGCATCAGATATGTTTTTAACAGAAATAAGAATTGCTGATATCAGGCAAAAACTAATATAGGCATTAATAATTAAAAATCTTTACTATTGCAACTTAATCCGATAATAAGGGTCAATTTGCTTATTAGAAATTATTTCTTTTGTTTATCCTTTGGCCAAGAAGATATTGCATGAATTTTCCCTGTATTCACATCCATAGCCATATGTTCAGACAAACGCATATATTTTTTTCCATCAGAATCAATAGCCATGCTTTTAAAAATAGGGTACAACAACTTATTGGCATCATAGTCTATAATTGTTTTCATTATTTTTTCTCCTTTAATAACTTAAAATACTTTACACTATAGTTTTTCTTAAAAGTTTCGATTTTTTTAATGCAATTTCCATAGCACTCATATTTAACAATCAAAATAATTTAGTAGAAAATCTAACAATTACACTGCAAATTCTTCACAAGCTTTAGGCTGCCAAAGTGGTTAATCCCATATGTAGCTTTTTAGCATCAGTTCAATACTGTCTTGCCGATCATTTACAGAAGTAACAGTTGTTGAGTATTCTGCTGCACTAGAATAAGTAGAAATTTTTTCATTTTTCTTTTTTAAACGACTCCTTCTCCCCCAAAATATACAGGTAACGATTTAAGAGAAGTGCGAAGCAGAAATATTCAGGATATAACTATTCGTCTATGACTGATAAAAAATGATCTCTGTAGGTATTTCTTGACTCTATCCATAACAGTTCAACAACTTCCGATTTATATGAACAATTCACATTCTTTTCTGACTGAGTAAGCCTTTTTTTTGCCATTGCCGCAACTGCCGATATAGTCGCAATCACTTGAAAACTTGCTATAACAGCATAATCTTCCATCAGTACAAGCGTATTCTCATAAGCTCTGTTTCCGTATATAGCAACAATTACACAGTTATACTGATTACCTTTAATTTTAGCAAGCCATTCTAATGCAAGCTGTGGTGCTACTCCACCAAAAGAAGACATGGCAATCACGGCATGTCCTCTTTTGTTAATGAAATGAAACTAAAATCCAAATCAGTTTTTGAAAGGTCTATGTCTTTCACTTTGTTCCAGAATTTTGTTATTGTATTTGCTACTTTTTCAGTTCAACCTGTTGGGCTAAAATTAATTCTATGTTCGTTCATTTTATATTTTTCTAACCTCCTATTTAATCGATTATTTTCTTCAGATCTAATTCACTGTTTGCAACCTCTTTAAATGGTCAAGTTGCCGAATTGGTTGTCATCCGTTTTCATTTTTCAAAAATCAAGTCAATATCATAATCATTTATATACCTTGATATTCTTACAAATGATTTTTAAAAACTCTATATCAAATACAATAGTTTCCAAATCAGGTGCAGCTTGATATATAGCAAAATCATTTACATATGCTGTAAGTGGATCACAATTCATCTCTATATCATAAATATTACTGAACTCAAAATGATAAATATCGCCATCTTGTAGCTTCAATACGGCTGATTGATCATTACATTCTAAACTGATGAACTTGCTATCATGAAATGAAAATTCATCTAAACATTCATGACCTTCTAGTAATTTAATCGCGTTATAATAATCTGCATCAGTTCTTATTTTACTTTTTTCAACAGTGTATTTATAGTATTCATAACTTTTTCTAACATTCTCTATTTCTTTAGGATAAGCACAGTGTGGATTTTCCTTCAATGCAAGATCATATTGTTCCATCGCTGGCTTATAATACTTATTCAACAATTCATAGTTAGAACTTTTAGGATACATTTCCCATCCCATCAATGATAAAACTCTTGCATAATATAAATGATTCTTTCCCTCTGCATTTATAGCTGCATAATATGCTGACCATAAATGATACATTCCTTTGTCTTCTTGACGTATCCAGCAATCTTTTTTCTTTGAGTACACTAAACATTCTCTTGCTATTTTATAATTTTCTATAATCCTATCCCATAGTTCATTCATTAAATCACCTCTAAATTAGATTTTTTTGCTTTCTATCTACTACAGAAACATATTGCTTAAAACCATTGCCCTGCTTAATGAATAGCTGCTGTATCTGCGGAGAAAAATAATGCCATTGGTTCATCTATATTCTGACTTAGCATACAACGCATAATTCTAAATGTAAACGTCATCAAAATACCATATTTTACTGCTGATACAACTCTATTATTTTTCTGCACTAATATTCTGTTATGTGAATGCAGAAATCATAACAGTCAGGAATACCTCCATCTGATTTCTAATCCAATTATAGAACAGATTGAAAATCCATGTGGCCGGTTCATCTTCAAGAGCGCCGTTTAATCGGTGTTTATGAAATTTAATTTTCACTCACCTGTGTTTTTGGAGATTCAAATACAATTTTAGTATTAAACAAGTAGTTTAAAAAAGATTATAAAAAGATTGTAAACTTCCCATATTCCGTAGTATATTGTTAGACGGTAGTTTTAAATGTTGGTTCAATATAGAATGAACTGTTTAAAAATAAAATTATAGGAAAGAGGATAGAATGATGAACATAGGATTTGATAATGAAAAATATTTGCAGATGCAGTCTGCTCATATTCGCGAACGCATTGCTCAATTTGACAACAAGCTCTACCTAGAGTTTGGTGGAAAATTATTTGATGATTTCCATGCATCTCGTGTACTCCCAGGATTTCAGCCGGATTCTAAGATGCGTATGTTAATGCAACTTAGCGACCAGGCCGAGATTGTGATTGTTATCAGCGCAGAAGATATCGAAAAGAATAAAGTACGTGGAGATCTTGGCATCACTTATGATGTAGATGTCCTTCGTTTGATGTCTATTTTTGAAGAACATGGTCTGTTTGTAGGAAGTGTCGTTATTACAAAGTACAGCGGACAGCAGAGCGCTTCCTTATTTAAAAACAAATTAGAGAAGCTTGGCATTAAGGTATATCTTCATTATCCGATTGAAGGCTATCCTTCTAATATTCCACATATTGTCAGTGATGAAGGTTATGGAAAGAATGAGTTTATTGAAACGTCTCGTCCACTTATTGTTGTTACTGCACCTGGACCTGGAAGTGGTAAAATGGCAGTCTGTCTTTCCCAGCTCTACCATGAGCATAAAAGAGGCATCTGCGCCGGCTATGCTAAATTCGAAACATTCCCTATTTGGAATATCCCAGTAAAGCACCCAGTTAACCTTGCATATGAAGCTGCAACTGCAGACTTGAATGATGTAAATATGATTGATCCTTTCCACCTAGAAGCTTACGGAAAGACTACAGTTAACTATAACCGCGATGTGGAAATCTTCCCGGTACTCAATGCAATGTTCCAGCGTATTTATGGACATAGCCCTTATAAGTCTCCTACAGACATGGGAGTTAACATGGCCGGAAATTGTATCTGTGATGATGCCGCATGTAGGGATGCTTCTTGTCAGGAAATCATCCGTCGCTACTACGATGCAAGAAGACGCGTTCTTGCTGGCAAATGTTCCGAGGAAGAAGTATATAAAATCGAGATGCTTATGAATCAGGCTGGTATTACGGTCCACGATCGTCCAGTTGTTGACGTTGCTCTTTCTCGTGCAGAAGAAACAGAAGCCCCTGCTGCTGCATTAGAGCTTGCAGACGGCCGCATGATCACAGGTAAGACTACAGACCTCCTTGGTCCTTGCGCAGCACTCCTTTTAAATGCACTCAAAGAGCTTGCTGGTATTCCACACAGTCAGCCAGTCATCTCACCTGCAGCAATTGAACCAATCCAGACTCTAAAAACACAGTATCTTGGTAGCAAAAATCCACGTTTACATATGGACGAAGTGCTGATTGCATTGTCTGTCAGTGCAGCTTCTGACCCAAATGCTCAAAAAGCATTGGAACAGCTTCCTAATCTAAAAGGATGTCAGGCTCATACATCGGTTATGGTCAGCGATGTAGACAGAAAACTATTTATGAAGCTTTCTACTCAGGCAACTTTTGAAGCAAAATATGAAAATAATTCTGTGATTTTTCCTAAAAAAGGGATATATCTCTAAGTAATTTTCATCTTTTGAAGAAAGAAACAGAAAGAGACTTATCGCATAAATGATAAGTCTCTTTTTTGATTTGCTTCTCATAACCAGTCAATCCGACTACCCTTCCCAGTCTTTTTTACAATAAGTTTTTGTTTTTTGGTTCACGAACTTGAGAAATGATTCATATTATTTGTAATGTTTTTTTATGCTATTATATGTAAAAAAATAAAGAGAAAAAACGTTTGCGAAGGATAAAATAAAAATGTAGGTCGATGTTGAAAGATAAGTGTAAAAAAACAAAAGCACCTCACCACTGAAATTCAATTCAGTGGTGAGGTGTCTTAGGTTCATTCAACAATCGTCTTATAATAATTACCGAAATCTGCCAATGCATCAATAATCGGCATCATCTCATTTCCAAGGTCTGTCAGTCCATAATCAACTCTTGGTGGATTCTCATGATAATCATTTCTATACACAAGGCCATCATCTATCATCTGCCTCAGACTCTCAGTTATTACTTTTTGAGAGATTCCATCTAAATCTCTTTGGAGTTCATTGAATCTCAATGTACGACTTTTTAAATTTCTTATTATTAATAGCTTCCATTTATCACCAATTAAAGACACTGATGTTGCGACAGGACATGCGGGAAGCTCCTTTTTTTTCTTCATATTCAGTCACATCATTTCAAAAATATTATAGTATATTCTTTGGACTTAACATATCCGATGGTGACGAGATAGAACTTTACAAAGAAGGAGATTACACCGAAGGGCTTATGCCAGAGTATTTGAGGAAATTATTACAGCTTGGCAAATTGTCCAATTCGCAATTGGACATTCTGTGCAATCTTTCCTTGCTTCCTTTGTTGGCCCATACACATCCCTACTCTCGTATAATTCTTCTTATCTGTTTTGCTGTGATAATCACTCTGTCAGTCTTTTATAAATCAACTTCTCCTGCTAGTGAAATTCCTGTAAGATGGTAGGCGAGATACGGTTTTCGTGTTACGAAAAACCATCTCGTTAATCTTGGCTTCCCCTAATACCCTGCTGGTACACACCTGTGATGTGGGATATATAATTGCATGAAAAAAGCAAACACATAGAATTTCCACATATCTACTTCTTTCATTGCGTGTATTCAGTTTTATGTAATTACAACTATATACTTTTATAGTAATCCTTATGGATTAAGCCATTACTCCATATCCATATTACTTAGCTGCTTGGTCTGATCTCTCCTGCAATAAATAACTGCTGTTACCTGAACTCTGTTATTTTCATCATCAACCCAATAATAAATCAGGAAGTTTTTAACTACGATCTTGCGTACTCCCTCAGTCCTCCATGGCTCTTCATCAATCAAGTCATGTTTTTTCGGAAAACTCGACAACTTAGTAATCTCTGCTTTCATCTTGTCAAGTAGATTATGTGCTGCATCCGGTGCCATTAGATCATTTGAAATATAATGTACTATCTCTTTTATCTGCTCTAATGCCTGCCTTGTTACCCTTACTTCATATTCGTTCATGCACTATATCTTCGACTTTAATTGACTAAAAGCCTCATCAACAGATACAGAATCGTTCTTTTTTGCCTGTGCAAGCCCGGTCTGCATCATCATATCAAATTCAGCTTGTGTTATAGAATCTCTTGTAACAAGTTTATCCGGAATATCAAGTGAAAATGGTACTCCATCACGCATAATAACCTGTCTGTAAGTCATATCTATGAATACAGATACAGGAATTCCAAGTCTGTCAAGAATTGCCTCTGCTTGCTCTTTTATATTCGGTTGAATTCGCGCTGTTACATTTGCAGTTTTTGTTGCCATAGTATGCACCTCCTGTTTCTTATAGTGTACCACCATGTATCGCTTCTTACAACACAAATACTTTTAATTGTTGCCGCCACTTTTTAATGGCAATTATGATTGCTGACATCACTCTATTGCGCCATTTTATGGTGTTACCGTCGCTTTTTGGCGATATATTTTTCCATTAAGCATGCTATATTTCCCTAAACTGCATTCTATGCCGTCGGATTCTGCCATCAATCTTTTCCATCCAATTCAATGCGCTCTGTGCAATAACGTCATCATAAAATCATCATCCGAATCAGCATTATCATCTGTATCTGCCTGCTGTTGTATGATCAATATTGCACTTTTGTTAGCCTGCATAGCTGCCAGCATGCTGCCAACCATGCTCATAACCTCTTTGTTGGCAAAGCATGCAGATCCCACCATCCCGGACAGTCCGGAGGAATGGCTTGATGAGTTCAGCACCTTCTCCATCTACCAGGTACTTCCGAAAATCATTGAGCTCTGGGGCTTAAATGTCCAGACGGATGTAAAATCTAAAAAAAACTTCACGCAACTGACCGGTCGATGACCACGCCATTGTTTCTGCTCCGCTGCGTACAGCTCGGCATCTCCATCCAGGATCTTGACTTACTCACGATCGGGATGGTGAATGACATGTACGCAGAAAGCAGTAATGATGAGTACAAAGGCTATGCGCAGATCGCTACCATAGGGATTTCGATGCATTTTAGCAGAATTTATGCATTCTGTATAATGACAACGTGTTGACATTAGACGCATATTTGAGTATACTATACTTGAATGGAGGTGTTCTGTATGGCAACAACTAATTTAAATATTCGTACAGACAAGGCAATCAAGGACCAGGCGGAGGAAATCTTCAATGAACTTGGTCTGAATATGACAACTGCTGTAAATATGTTCCTGAGAACCGCTATCCGTGAGCATGGTATTCCTTTTGAATTAAAACTGGAAGTACCGAATGATACGACAGCCGCTGC
>OIYR01000080.1_pt1 | contig 56220 bp, 68 predicted proteins | sample 1588221 | NCBI WGS metagenome assembly OIYR01 (sample SAMN03283292) | human gut metagenome | biome: human-associated habitat; material: feces | host: Homo sapiens | place: Peru | collected 2012
GATCTCATTTGGAACAGTGGCACTTATTTTAGCACTAATCATTTCATTAGTAGCTTATTTTGGATTTGTTAAATCGGGTAAAACTTATGCACAAAAATTTGTAAATTGGTTAAAAGAATTCTTAAATTTCAAGAGAATTTTTATTGAAAACTTACTAAAATTTGGTTATTTATTTGTAGCAGTTTACATTACTATCTATTCATTTGGATTAATTAAATTAAGTTTCTGGGCATTCTTATTAGTACTAATTGTAGGTAATATTATTGCAAGACTTATATTTGAATTTAGTTTAATGATGATTATGATATGGAAAAATATCATAGAATCTCTGATGTCACAATGAGTAAATTAAGAAAAGCAGGACTTACAGTTGTTAAAGATGACCATGGTGACTGGGAAGTAATTGCTAAAAAAGAAGATGATGGGCATCCTTTAAAAGAATCTACATTTGATAGTAATACATTCTTAGGCACTATTAAATTTAATGATAAAGAATATTATGTATTAGGTGAAAAAACTCATACTAGAAACTATCATTATGAACATGTTAGAATTGAACGACGTGATAACGCAATTGCAGGTGAAGGTAGTTATAGATGGCTGAATAGGCCTTGGCAAAGATTTGACTATGAAAGCGCATTAATTCAAGCAGTTATAGCTTGGGATAAAACATTAGATACAACAATTAGAGATATAGTTGAGAAATCTTATAGTGCTAATGAAGCTATTAATAAGTTAAATGATTATTTGAATAAAGATAAAGCTGAAGTAAAAGAAGATTTAGATAATACAAATAAGTATCGTGGCACAAAAGTTGAATTTATTTGGCATGGAAGTCAATCAGACCCAGAATTAAGCATTGATAATTATGTTGCTAATTACTATGATGTTGAAGATACATTATGGGATGAATTTAAAGACTTAGCTAAAGAACTTAAATGGACTATTGATGAAACAAAAGATGTTGTTGTAAATGAAGATGGTGAAGAAACTAACTTAGAAGATACATTTACAGACTACGTTAAAAAGAATGAAGATAAAGTTGTTGAATATGTTAAAGAATTTGGTAGTCTTATAGAAGGTTGTTCATCTAAAAAGAAAGTAATTAAAGAAGGTTTAGATAATTCACCATATAAAGATATTATCAGTGATTATTTTGATTCTTCAATGGACTTTGATTTTTTAGACATTGTAGCAAATTCATTAGAAGGAATAGATTTCACTAAAGATGATAATTCAATCTTAACTAGTGTGCTTGATAATTTGATTTATGATGATGACTTATGGGCCATTATTAAGTTTTATCAAAGACCAAAAGAATGTAATTATGATGAAGCAATGGATTCATTTAGTAATGATATATTAGCTTTAGTTTCTCTTATAGTTAATCAAAACACTGAAAAAGTCGAAGATTAAATTAATATATAAAAAAATCACTCTAATAATGGAGTGATTTTTTATTTGTATAAAATTGCTAAATTATTTGATATAAATGCTTATATTTTACATATTAAATAGGAGATACACTTAATGGAGTTACAAGATTATATAGATGAAATAAAACTAGAATTAACTGGTGGAATATTAGAACTAGAATTAAGTGATGAAATGATTGGTAAAATAGTAAATAAAGCATTTAGAGAAGTTCAACGTTATATAGATACTCCTGAATATATTACAATTCCATATGTTCCCTGTATAGATATGAAAGAATTTAAATGTAGTACTATATTACATATATTTAGAACAACTTCATATGATAATGGAGAATGTGAATCAACTGGAATGAATGACCCTATGTATATGCAATTATGGAATACATTTAGTAATGGTGGAACAATGTATAACTTAAATCAATATATGACAAACTTTATGGCATATAATACAATGTTACAAATAAGAAATACAACTTCAACAGATTTAAATTATATATATGATACTAAAGAGCAAAAACTTTACATTAATGTTGCTTATGATAGACCAACAAATATAACTATTGAATATATACCTATTTATACAAATGTTAATCAAATAACTAATGATTATTGGATTGATATATTACAAAGATTAGCATTAGCCTTAACTAAGATAACATTAGGAAGAGCAAGAACAAGATTTACTCAAAACAATTCTTTATGGCAACAAGATGGTGAAACAATATTAGCTGAAGGAAATGAGGAAGTTACTCAGTTAAGAGAAATATTAAGAAATAATCAAATCAGTTTCTTCCCAGTAGATTAAACATTATGAAAATAAATAAAATAAAAGAAGATACATATAGTTTAAAAAATACTAAATCAATGTATAATATAGATAGTACTAAACTTCCTAAAAATACAAAAATACATTATGTAGGAAAATTTGGTGTTGGTCCTATGTATGGAAATTCCACAACATCAAAAAATTAATTATAGAGTTAACAAGGAGAATAAAATTATAATATGAATTATTTAAAAAACGCTTTTAAAGCTTTAGATGAAATTAAAGATGAATTAGATTTTAAGCCTGCCCCTACAAAATCATTTTTTATGGAGGCATGGAATAATGATAATATTTCTGTAAAACGTTATTCAGTATTTATTTTTCCTACTGAACATATTGATGACTATAGTTATGCTAGTCAACTAGATTTTACTTCAAAAGAAGAAGCAGAAGATTATGCTAAGCTAATTAAAGATACTAAAGATTATGGTAAAATTATTATTAGAGAATCAGAACTTGGCGAAGAAGGTCAAGTTAAGACTAAAGAAACTATAATTGAATCAGCTTTAGCAAAAGATTTAGTTATTTCTGGTGGAAAAGTTGATGAAAAAGAAATCAAACAAGCTAAGAAAATGTTAGACGAAACTCCTAAAGCTAAAGAAGATGATGTTCAAGTTGTAATTGATACTAATGCTGAAGAAGTAGCTGAAACAAAGAATAAAAATTATGTAGGTAAATATTTATTACAATGTCCTATTTGTAATACTATTATTTATAAAGATAATGAAGAACTTGTTAGCAAAGATGAAAAAGATGATGAAGGAAATATTATCTTTAATAAATCAGAAACATGCCCGCATTGTCATATTGAAAATAAAGGGTTTATTTTAGTAGGTCAAGTTGGTAAGCCTGAAACTGAAAAAGAAGTAAAAGAAAAAGAAGAAATTATTGATAAACCAACTAAAGAAGTAGAAGTCAAAAAAGAAGTTGAAGTTGAAGAAAATATCAATGAAGATTTAAACGATAAATCAGATTATGAAGAACTTAAAGGTAAAGTTCTTATGATTAGTGATGATATTTATTATACACTTGATTATGCTGATGATACTATTATTGCTGGTAATATTACTAATAATGGTCTTTATCCAGTTTATAAATGGGACATTGATTATGATTTAAGTGTTGATAAAAACTTACAAGACTTCTTTGATTACATTGTAGCACATGAAGATTTAAGTACATTTGATTCAGAAGAAATTGATGAAGGTTCAATGGATAAATTAGTATTAGAATATTTAAATAAACATAATATTAATTGTAAGAATTATTCAACAAAAGTATGTAATCATAATCAAGTTAAAAAAGAACTTGTTATTGAAGGATTATATGATAAAACTCCTTTAAAGATTAAACTTAAATCAATGCATAATATGCCTAATCATATTATTGAATTTAAAGGTTTATTAGAGAGTAAAACAAAAACATCACAAATTAAATTAACATGTAAACTTAAAGAAGGAAAATTAATTCCTTGTAGATTACAGAATAGAAAACATAAATAAATAGAAAGGAGAGTAATAATATGGATTATAATGATACAGGTTTATTATTAAATAAAAATAATATTACTCTCCAACGTCAATATTTTAAAGAGATGACACGCTTAATAGGAATCAAAGTACTTTATAGAGCACCTATGCAAAATAAACGATGGACTACATATGGTGAAATAGATAGTAATTATTATCTTCCTATTCCAGTTGGTTGTATTTTTGATGAACATCCTACTATATGGACCACAAAGAAACTAGGCTGGGCTACACAATTACAAGAAGATAATTCTATTATTCATGTCCCTTATGATTTAAAAGACTTACAGGTAGGTTCTATATTTATTATTCCTAGTGGAATTGATGATGGACAAGGAAGATTATTTATGGTAAGAAGAATGTCAACTATAATGGTCTATCCAGCATCTATAGCATGTATGATAAGTCCTATTTATAAAGATAATCAAGCATCATCTACTACACATGATTTTAAACATAGTGATTTTAATCTATTAAGTAATGATGATGAGGATTATATTTAGAGGTTTGCTATATGAGTATTAGATTAGTAGAAAAACATGAAGATTCATATTGGCAAAAATTATTAACAACTACTGATAATTATGTTGATTTTTTAGATAAATTTTTTGAAGATAATGGTAGTTATTTTAATGATAATATACAATTATTAAGGCCTTATTATAGTGTAATATATGACCAATTAATAGAGTATGGATTTAATTTTAATACAAATCCTTGGTTAATATTTTTAGTAAATTATTATACATTAAATAGAACATTTGATTTTACTAAAGAACAATATTTATTATTAAATAATCAATTAAATGAAATCATAGATGAAGATGAATTAACAGGTAAATCAGAGTTAGGTAAAAATACAATTTATTATAATCCTACATTATATAAAGAAACTTCTATACAATATACTAATTATAAATTAAATATCTATAATTGGTTTAAAAATACATATAGTGTTAAATCATATTGTACTAATATTACATTATTAGCTTCTATATCAAATGATGTAGATTTAGATATTTATAATAATTATATAAAGCAATTAGAATTTGTAAAAGCTAATGATTATGTATTAAGTAAAGTTAAATGGACTAATAGTTTTTGTTATCAACTAATGTCTTTATGTTTTACACAAGATATTACAAAAGTAACAAATAGTCAATATATAAGAAATAAAGCACAAAGAGATTCACATATTATTCAAGTTATTGAAGTTAAGCACATTTCTTCAAATCCTCTACAACGCAATTCTAAGCTGTTAGAAGCGTTAGAAATAGAAGCTAATATAAATACATTACATACTTCATTAGTAAGCTCTACAAGCGTTAAAACAGACTCTAGGCAGTATAATAAATCTACAAGTGTCAATAATATATTAAAAAGTATTAATAAAGCTAATTATGCACCTTATGATGTTATATATGTTTTAACTAGATTATATGGAAATAAAGATTCTAATAATATTGTATATAATCTAGTTGATTTTAATAATGATAAATTTAAACAATCTACTAGTATTAGTGATAATACATATTATAGGATTAAAAATTTATTTAATGCATATAATTATACTAGCGAATCATATATGACTTTAATAAATGAATTAATTAAAATGGATAAGAACTAATATGACAATAGATTTAACAAATATAGTATATAAAGATATACCGCCTAATATAGTATGTGACCATATAAAGCAAAATGCTATAAAATACATACAAATTGCTTATAATGCTTATAATGTTTATTTGCTAGAACAATATGTTAAACTTAGATATTCTACAATTTTAAATTTAAAAGATTTAATAATTTATGGAATATTATCTAGTACATTAAATTTAAACAATAATAGCTATACACTAACTATAAATAGAAATATTAAATACAATGATATTATAGTTGAAGAAATATTAGCATTAGTATATTATGGCAACACAGTAGTAGCAAAATCTTCTATTTTAAAAGATGCTTTTATATATGCTTTAGGTGATTTATAAATAAAGGAGCTTATTCATGGGTGTACGTTTTTATGATGAAGCATTAGTAAATAGAATAAAATCATGGACAAAAGATTCTAATTTAAAAGTATTATCTCCTGATGAAGTAACAAGATTATTTGAAATAAAAGCAGATGAATCAAACGATGAACCATTAGTATTACCTTTTGTAGCGTTATCACGAGATAGAAATATAAATATAGATATAGCACATAAAACATCTATGTCTTTTGATGGTTTACACGTTAAATCAAATCTTCAAAAAACTCTACAATTAAATGCAGTACCAATCAGTATTAACTATCAATTAGACATTTATACAAGAAGCTATGAAGAGGGAGATGAATATTTAAGAAACTTTATATTCTTCTTAATAAATTATCCTAAATTAACCATAAATATACCATATAATGATTCTAATATAGAATATGAATGTTATATAAATTTATTAAATAGTGTAAGTGATAATAGTGATATAGCAGAGAGATTATTCCCAGGGCAATTTACACGTTGGACATTAAATCTATCTATATCAAAAGCTTACTTATTTAGTGCTCCTATTAATAGAAACTATTCAATTGATGGTAGTTTAGAAATTAAAGAGATTAGTAAATAGTCTCTTTTTTATTTGCTAAATTTAATGATAGAGGGTAATTATAAATAATGTTTTCATTAAACACATATAATATAATATCAATGCATAAAGGCGATGATTTAGAAATCGTTTTAACTTTAGATTGTGGTGATAATTTATGTCATATTAGATATGAATTAGGTGAAAATGATATTGTTTATTTTGCCATTATGGAAAATTGTCAATCATTTGAAAATGCTTTAGTTAGAAAAGTATTTACTAAAGATAATTTAGATGAAAATAAAGATGTAGTTATAACATTAACTCCTAATGATACTATATGTTTATTGCCCACTGACTATTGGTACGAGATTAAATTGAAAAGAATATCTAATGATAAAGAAGAAATTCATACAGTTGTACCTAAAACAAAATTCACTATTTTAGAGTAAAGGAGCGTACTTATTATGTCAAATGAAAATATTTATGGCAAATTAAATAAGAAAATAGAAACACTTTACTATGAAGGATTAGAAAGTGATACAGCTATTGTTACTGTAGACAATAATAATAAAACTATTAAAGTAGATGTTACAGATGCTGGAGATTTAAAAGAGAGACTTGATAAAGAAATTGCAGATAGAACAGAAGCTGATAAAGAATTAAATCAAAAAATTTCTAACGAAACTACAGCAAGAGAAGTAGCAGATACTAAAATTAATCAATCAATAGGAAATATTAATACTTCTATAATTAATATAAATAGTTCAATAGATAATATCAATGATAATATTAAAGGTTTTGATGAGTCTATAGATAATGTTAATAAATCAGTAGATGAACTTAGTACAAAAGTAGATAATGCTGTTGCAGATGTTAATGCTGTAAAAAAAGATATGGCTAATGTAAAAAATGATATATCTTCTATTAACACTTCAATAGATAGTCTTAATACTAATGTTAGTAACTTAACTAGTAAAGTTACTACAAACACTACTAATATTACTAATAACAAAAATGCTATTACTAATATAAATAATAAAATACCTAGTGATGCATCAAGTACTAACAAATTAGTAACTAATAATAATTTAACAAATTATGTTCAAACTACAACATTAACTGAAACATTATTAAGTTATTTAACTAAAGATGAATTAAGTACTGAATTGCAAGGATATGTAACAACAGAAGAATTAAATACTACTTTAGAAGGTTATTTAAGTGAAGCTGATTTAAATACAAAGTTGAATGAGTATACAACGTTAATTATGTTTAATTCTCATGTCAATAATAAATCAAATCCTCATAAAGTTACTAAAGAACAAGTTGGTCTTGGTAATGTTGATAATACTAGCGATATTAATAAGCCTTTAAGTACAGCAACAACAAATGCTTTAGCTTTAAAGTTAGATAAAATTGATACAACATCAACACATGCAAGAGTATATGGTATTACAGCTTCTGGTAAACAAAGTATATTTGAATTAGATGCTGGAAATAAAGATACTAATCCTAATACTATACCATTAAGAGATAGCAATGGCAATATTCAAACATATGCTTTGCTTGAAAATGATAATGACTTGGTAAATAAATCATATGTAGATAGTAATATTAAATCTAATATAAAAGGTATTAAAGATTTAATTCCTTCTCAAGCAAGCCCGACTAATCAACTAGCAGATAAAGATTTTGTTAACTCTAGTATTAATTCAAGTGCTGCTTATTTTATTGGCTCTTTTAAAACATACGCTGATTTAATGGCATGGCAAGAAACTAATCCTACAAAGGCTACTAATAATGACTATGCTTATGTTGAAGAAGATGAAACACATAATAATGAAGCTTGGCGATATATTTATGTAAAGAATAGCGGAGACACTGCAGGCACATGGCAAGCTCAATTTAAAGTAAATAATTCTCCATTTACTGCAGCACAATTAGCTGCCATTAATAGTAATATTACTAGTGATAAAGTAATTGCCTATGATGAACATATTATAAATACTAATAATCCTCACAATGTAAGAAAAGAGCAAATAGGGTTAAGTAAAGTAGATAATACTAGTGATTTAGAAAAGCCTATTTCTACAGCTACTCAAGAAGCTTTAGATAGTTTAACTGAAGAATTAATTAATAAACAAGGAACATTAACTTCTGAACAATTAGAAGCTGTTAACTCTGGTATTACTTCACTTAAAATTACACAATATGATAACAGTATTTCTGATATTAATAGTTCAATTTCTACATTAGAAACAAAAGTAAATACTAATACTACTAATATTGCTAATAAACAAGATAAATTAACAACAGCACAAACAAATGCAGTTAATAGTGGGGTTACTTCAACTAAAATAACAAGTTATGATACTCATATTAATAATAAGAGTAATCCACATAATGTTACAAAAAGTCAAATTGGCTTAGGAAATGTTGATAACACAAGTGACTTAAATAAACCTATATCAACTAAAACACAAGAAGCTATTGATACTATTAATACTACAATACCAAATAATTTAAAATTAACTGATAATAGTTTACAATTAGTGCATGATACTACTAATATAGGTGAATCAATAGCTGTTTTAACTCCTATTGATAGTGCAGAGCAACATATTGTAACAACATTAAATAATACACAACAAAATGTTACTTTAGGTAATAATTTAGAAATTAAAGATAATAAATTAAATGCTAAAGGTGGAATTGAAGTTTTAACTGAATTACCTGTAGCCAGTGAAACAAGTTCATATATGTTTTGGTGTAATAATAAAGCATATATTAAAGTTATTGAAGAAGATACAAGTAAGCCTACATTAGAAGCAGGGACATACAAATGGATTGATGAGCCATCTAATCCAGCATCAAACATAAATACTAATATTAACTTTACTTGTGTAAATGAGTCTCTAGGATTTACAAAAATTGAAGTTGAACATCAATCTGTTGATAATCGTAAAGTAGTAATTAATTATACTAATTCTAATGGTGATACAACATATGCAACCGATAGTAAAACTGGATGGAATGATTATCCTAATAGGCAAACAATTACTTTAGAAACAAACCAAGAAGTAACACAAGAATTTTACACTTATGCCATAGCAAATGGAAATTTAGTGAAACAAGATGCAAATCCTAATATTCCATTAAATGAAGGTAATTTAACTCAAATTTAAAGTCTAGTTGTTACTAACAATAATGATGTTGTTTCTCAACATTTACTAGCGAAATAGATGCTGAGAGTAATTATGTTAGAGAAGATTTTGTTTATGAAACTGAAACAGTCTCATATAATCAAATAAAATTTATAATACCTATAGATATATGGACCTTCTTAGTTAGTGCAGAATGTTATGGCTTTACTTTAATAAATGACGAGTCTATTACCAAGTTTAATAATTAGTGACATTAATTTGTCACTTTTCTTTTGCAATAAAAAGGAGCCTAACTTAAGGCTCCAATAAAAGGGTAAGAGGTATATCATAATATTTCTATTATTTCTTAAACGATACATTACCCTTATATTATTATATGTAAATTATCTAGTATAAATTAATGGACGATTGAAAACTAAATTAGCTAATTCATTAGAAGCTTGATATAAAGCTCTTGCTTGAACATCTAACCATTCTTCCTTTTTATTAGGAGGAAGTTGACCATTTTTAGTTTGCTTAAGTTCAGAAGCATTAGCTAATCTTTCAGCAATATCATCATTGAAAATTAATGAAGAGCCACCATAAGAATAATCTTTCCATGTATCAGCGCCACTTAATAATAGTTTATTAAATTCTTTAGTGCTCTCAGGTAATTCATAATCTTCACCATAGCCTTCAATTGTATCTTCAACAAGTTCATTCATATATTCAACAATGCCTTTAGACCAAGCACCTCTTAAAGGTTTTACGTTTTTAACTTTTAATTGTAATTCTTTTAATGTCATAGATTTTCATTTCTCCTTTTTAATTATATATTATCTACTATTTAATTTAGTCTCTTTTAATAATGTATTATTCAAGCCAAGCATAAGCTTCTATTAAAGATTTTAAAATTTGCAATTTTTTCCAATAATCATCACATACATCATTAAACGTATCCATATCATTAATTGAGTCATCTAGCATTTTGTCTTTAGCTTCAGCTAAATCTGTCTTTGCCTTAGCAATTAAACTTAATAAATCTTCTTTTTTCATATCTTTATATCCTCCATTTGTTTACGTATATAATATAACACTATATTATTAAAATGTCAACATGTTTAAATAAATAAATTTGTACTATATAAAGAATCAAAAGCATCAATAAGTTCAAAATTATTTAAATTATATTTATTAGCAAACTCTTTTAACTCATTAGAAGAATTAAATATATAAGAATATTTTAAATTATATTTTTCATTATCTGCTGTTACTAATTTAAGAAAGATTCTATCTTTTAATTTTTGTGTATTAATATATTTTATTAGTGTCATGTATACCTCCTATTATAATAGTATATTTGCTACAGATAATCTTATTTTTTAATATTTTCTGATGCATTTAAACTATTTTTATTTTCTTGTTTATCTAACCATTTAATTGCATTTATAATTTCTTCAATTATTTCATCAGTTGTCCACTTTTTACCTTTAAAATTTACGTCTTTATATGTTGCATAGTCGCTCAAGTGTCCGTAGTCCCAGCCAATATAGTACTTTTTCATTTTCTCTTCATCATAGTCTGGAAGCTCATTTTTCCAATGTAATAATGTATCGTAGAAAGTAAATCCCCAATGTACTGGTTCTGAGAAGTCTTGTCTTTCCCCATAGTAATTAATATTACTTTCTACATAAGCGCAAGGATGTGAACCCATATAAATTATAAAAATTTATCTACCCCCTATAATATCGTCATATGTTATACAAGGTTTTACTCCATACGTAATCTCTTTTTTAATTTTACTAGTCATTTTTATTCTCCTATAAATATAATTCATCAATAGTATATTCTTTATTATACTCTAATAGTTCAAATTTTAAGTTAATGTCTTTAAGCTTTATTTTTAATAAAAATGTAAATGGTTGTGCAGATACATGTTTAATTGCTATTAGTGTATATAATATATTTTCTTTAGCTTGAAATTTTATAATTCTTATATCATCTTTATTATAATCACAATGTTTAATTAATGTTTTTAAATATTTTTTTTCTTCATCAGTTAATAGTTCTTTTACTACAAGCCAATCATTAGCATTTAAATCATTTAAATCAAAAGCATATTTAAAGCAACTATGTTTATAAATTGTATTATCAATATCATATAAATATACACTAGAAGGCCATATAAGCCTTTTAATTCTCTTTCCATGTTTTAATTTTCTTAAAGCTTTTGAAAAATTCATTTATCTTTTCAATTCCTCCTTTAAAATATATCATATTTATGATATGAATTTATATATTATTTATCAATAAAATGTCCTACAATAAATGTTATTATACAAATTAATATTCCTATAGCAGCTAATCCTAATAAAACATAAAGACTAATTGTTTTTATTTTAGCCCATTCTTGTAGCCAGTCAACTAATAGCATTTTATGTATTCAACCTCCTTTAACAAGTATTAATATTATAGCATTTTTTTATAAAAAGTCAATATATTTTTAATTTCAATTTAGAGCTTGTTTAAGACACATTTTAATATTTATGAATATTTATATATGTCAATGAATAATCACGCCCAAAATGCTTCTATTTGCATTATACAGCATTTTTACACAACAACAATTACTTATACATTTTAATATAAAAAATTATGATTTATTTATAAAATAAGAATAAAATATAATAATTTTAAATCTGCTAATATTAACGCTAAATTAATTGAATAATTAAATAAAAGGAGAGTATTAATTGTATGCCAACATATAAATATACAAATAGAAGATTATTGGATGAAGAAGATTTATCAAGCATAAATGAAAATATAGATAAAAAGCAGGACAAATTAGCTGATAATTCTATATCTACTAGTATGCTTCAAGATAATTCTGTTACAAGTAATAAATTAGATACAGCTTTAAACAATATAATTTCAAATGCTATACAAAAGCCTGAATCATTAACAGCACAAGAAATACCTGTAGTAAATACAGATAAAACTATTACTTATGTTAGTTTAGGCGATAATTTAATTATATCTAATAATAAGTTAAATGCAAAATCTATAGAGTTGCCTGGCTTTATTAATTATTTTTCTAATAATGCAATATCTTCATCTAGTTATGGAAATAACAAATATAAATTTGAATCTACATATTCAATGCAAGATGAAGAAGGTGGAAAAACTTTAAAAGAAGGCATTTTTGATTTTACAATAGCTATTCAAGGTGATACTAATATTATTTTAGGATTAGCTACAGATGGAACAACTTTGCAAATTAAATTAAGTGATACTTTAGTTAATAAAATAAATAATTCCCTTAAATTAGAAAGTAATATTCCTGAAGAATTTAAATTAGTAGGTATAAATGTTAAAAATTATCAAGAAAACATTAATCTTGGTGATAATCTTAGTTATGACGCAGTTACTAAGAAACTCAACGCTTCTGGTGGTGGTGTTCCAGTGCTAGAAGAATTACCTACAGAAGTTGCAGACAATACACCTAAAGTCTTTTATTATAAAAATGAATTATATATAGTACAAGAACCACCTACAGGAGAAACTTGGGTGTTGAATGAGGAACCAAGTTCTTTGAAAATTTGGTATTACTTCGATAGTTCATACGCAGCAGCCTCTGTTGACGATTTTTCATTCATAGTCAATTTTACTTCTAATGGGAAAAAATTTGTTAAAATGTCAGGAGATACAGTTGGACCTGACCCCATATATGATACTTCAAAGTGTGTAGAAGTTAGAACAAAATCAGACGGTTGGGTCAATGAATCTTATCGTACCATCACGTTTGAAGAAGCTGTAACTGACTCCAACCTACTCACTTGGCTACAAGCTAACGGCGTGAAACAATAAAGGAGGAAATAGAATATGGCAGCTTTACCAATTTTGGTTACTATTAATTTTGATAGCAATATAACTAAAGTTACATGCTTATCTGAAGGCAATTTCACTGCTCAATGGAATACTAGCGGACAGCGAACAGAAGTATCAGTACGTGGCGATAAAGATTATACTTTTAACGTTACTTTAAAAGATAATTTTATATTAGACAATGTTACATTGGTTAATGATGCAAACAACAATGTTTTAAAATCAAAAACCGATAATTCGTTTATAATAACAATAGATAGTGGCGCACAAGGTAGTTCTACCATTACTCTTACTTCCAAAAAAGCTTCTTCTGGCGCTAAAATCGTACGTCTTATTAACGAAACCGATTTACAAGCAATAGAAATTACTACACCTGAAAGCGGAACTAATGGAGCACTTACTGATGAGCAATTAGCAGTACTAACACATAGCAACAGCAACTATATTATTCTTAACAAAGAGTGCTACTATTTAGCTGATAACGAGCATATGAGCGGTTATCGTGTGTATTCTCATGTAGGTTACGAAAGTTCTACTTACTTTACAAAATGTATTACAATAACACTCAGTACTAAAACCTGGGTACTTACGCAAACCAGCCCGCAAAACTTTGTGTCGAGTGAAGAAATCGTTGTTAGTGGAAACAAACTAATGCTAGCTAATGCAGTTAGCAATAAAGTTAATAATTCGCTACAAGCGCCTACAACGGCTCCTACAGCAACGGAATTAGTCGGTGTATCTACAAGTAAGGCACAAGTAAATATACCTTTAGGAAGTAGTTTGAAATTAGAGAACGGACACTTAGAAACTAGTACAAAAATTGTCAAATTAACTCAAAGCCAATATGATACTCTAACTTCTTACGATGCCAATACAATGTATGTTATAGTGGGGTGATTTAAATGGCAAATATTTTTAGAGCATCACCGATGAGTATGACATATATTATTACTGTAAATGGTGGTGCCAATGTTGTAATTAGTGTTAATCCAGAATTACACGGATATTCTTGGCAAGGTAATGCTACTGGAAGTAATCTTGAAAATTACACAATATCAAATGGTAAGGTAATATGGAATGATGGTACAATTTTGCAACATGATGAGGTTGATGTATTGCCTACTGATGATATTATTAATAATGGTGCTTATACAACACGAGCAAATGAATCAACTACTGGTACAATTAAATTCGGTTCAACTGCACCAACAAAATATTATTTGGGTAATAAAGCAGTGGATAGAATTTATATGGGAACTGTCTTGCTATATAAGAAAGCAATAGTTTATACGATAACTGCCAACTTAGCAAACTGTACTGCAAATTCGGATAATCCAATTTCCATTGAAGAAAATGGAGGTGCAATTCTTTACTACACAGCAAATGAGGGTTATGAACTTCCAGATGGTGTGGAACTAACAAATGTTGGTTCGTACAACTGGGATAAATCTACGGGTAAATTAGTCATTGCTAGACCTAGTGGAAATGTAACGATTAAAATTGTTGCAAAACAATCATTATCACAATTAGCAACTCCACAAAATCTTGCAGTTGAAAATACTACATTAAGTTTTGATGAAGTAGAAAATGCAACTGAATATGAAGTGTTTGTAGATAATACTAGCATTGGAAGTTATCAAGTTAGTAAAGGTGAAGAATGGGTGTTGAACGAAAGTCCAAATGCTCCATCATCTAATATTGACGTTAGCATTAATTTCCAAAGTAATAATGAGAATTTTAAATCTATTGATATTCCTAGACTTCCACAATTTGCTAGAGATGGTATAATATATTATAATATTGATGGTAATGCTGTTATTGCTTATGATGGTAATACTAGTTCGTGGGCAAATAATGCTTATCGTATTCTTACTTTTTCAACTGCTCCAACTGCTGTATTATTAACTTGGTTACAGGCAAACGGAGTAAAGCAATAATGAAAGGAGATGATTAAGTATGCCAGCATTAATAACTATTACAATGATTTGGGATAGTAATATTACCAAAGTAGAACCTACAGACGCAAGTGGCATTGGAGCAGCATTTACAACTTCAGGCGAAACAAACGCATTATCAGTAGGAGGAGCATATACGGCAACTGTAACATTAAATACTGGATATATTCTTGATACAGTTACTAGCAATAATACAAATATTGTAATATCAGATATTACTGAGAATACTTTTATTTTTACACATACAAATCATACAAGTACATCGGCTACAATAAATATCACTTCTAAATCTAATGTTTCCAAAGTTTATATCGACCTAACAACTCTTACAGGTTGGGATAATGTAGCATCAGGTGAACATACAATTTCTGTGGTAGCAAAAGCAAACGGATATTTAGATAGTGCAAAGAGTGCAGCGGTAAGTTTTACAAAAGCAAGTGCTAAAGTATTGCTTGAAAAAGGCACATATCAATTTATAGAAAATCCTAATATGAATATTTCTATTGACGAAACTGTATCTGGAAAAATGAATACTTTAACTGGCAATAATAGTTATGGGGAACAAACTTCGTTTGATGGTATTTCTTTAGTTGATTCAACTGGTCAGATGGGAATGCTGGTTATAGGTAATTCTACTAGTGGAAACAACGTCAAATGTGAAGGAGGTGACTGGAAATATTCTACAAATTGTTATGATGCTGATGCTGATGAGTATACCACAACAGATACTACAAAACTTCGTACAATCGTATTAGAAGCCTACCAACAAGTATCTCCTGAATTTTATAACTGGGCAATAACACAAGGCAACTTAGTGAAAGTTGAAGAAACTACAGGAGAAACTTGGGTATTGAAATCAAGTGATATGGTTGCTCCAAGCAATACAATAGATGAAACAATTAATTTTACAAATCTGATAGGAACTGCCTTTACAAGAATTACTATTAAGTCTGAGGGTAAAGGTGTAAATATTACTTATTATAATGGTTCAAATATAACTTATGTATTAACAGGGGGAGATGGTGTTACAGGCGATAATGCAACCCTCACATTCGAAACTGCTCCAACTGGTGCTTTATTAACTTGGCTTCAAGCAAATGGTACGAAACAAGGCGGTGGAACAGCAACAGCACATACACTTACTATAACTGACCAATATAGTTATGATACAGCAATTACAGTAAATGGAAATGATGTTACAAGTCCATATACATTACAAAATGGAGATGTAATTAAAGTGCCAACTCTTACAAAAACAACAATAAATGGTACTTCATACAGTACATTTGATGAAAGTACGTTAAATATTAGTGGGGAAGATATTACAGTTAGTCGTTCAGGTACAGAAAAAACGACTGAACCTATACCATACATTACAATTAACTACACAGAAAATGCCGATTCAGGTGGAAGCAGTGTAAGTAAAAATTGGAAATTTAATGGAACGCCTGCCTTTATGCCACAAATGACATATAGTAATCATGTAACTATATCTGGAGAAGCATACAATGACACAACATTTGTAGAAGATTTTAAGAATATTTATTATGCTGATGACTGGTCCTGTATTACATTTGGAAGTGCTGGCTTTTGGGACATAAGTAAAAACCAATATGGAAAGAATGCTGGAAACATTTTGAAATTTAACACTGAACCGAGTGGAGAATTATTAGCATTTTTGCAAGCCCATGCACAACCAATTTAATGAGTATAAAAATGTTTAGAATAGCATAGAAAGGAACGGAAATGAAAAAATGAAGTCACTTTAGTGGAATTATTAATAGTACTTGCTGTCATTGTACTGATTATTTATTTTAGGGTTATTAAGATTAGCGATAGTTATATCTAATTCTTTAATACCCTCAATTAATATTGCCTTTTCTTTTTCTAGCCTTTTTGTGACTTTAATAGCCTCCATAATTAATTCTTTATTCATCTAGACCAAGCTCCTTTAATGAATATTTATAATCTGCTTTCATATTGTTATACATTGAACCTCTAACAAAATATGGCAAGTTTATATAATCATGCAGTTTATTATAATATGATTTAGCACAAATTTGTATATATGCATCATTATAGGAATATAAATTTTCATATTTAACAATATAACGTACTCTATTTTTAAAAGGTTTAATTATATTTAATAAATATTCTTTTTCTATTTTGTCTAATATAGGCCATTTATATATTTCCCATACTCCATAATTTAAGTCCATATTACTTAGGCATTTTCTTAAACAGGTGTCATTAAAGCAAATTTTGTTATTTTCTTTATATAGATATATTCCAACTGTCCAGCCAGCATTTCTGACTTTATTTCCTTTTTCTAATTCTTTCATTGCTTCAAAAAATTCATATTTATTTTTTCTCCTTTTATAAATCTAATTCGTGTAACGTATAAGCTTTATCTTTAATTAGTCCTTTAAAATCAAAACATCTAATTAAATCACATGATGGTCTATTGACTAGTGAGAAGTGTATTGTATCAGTAGATATTTTTATATTTTTTACTATGTCTTGAAAAGGTTCAATTACAGCTCTTAAATATAACCATTCTTCTTTGGCCAAAATACTTATTTCATCTTCTCTATCAGAATGTTCTTTAATATGGCCTAACAATGCAAAACATGAAATGCACAATTCATTAGAAATCTTATTCAAAGGACATTCTTCACAAATATGTGCAGCACAATAGTAGTCTCGTGTTTCTTCATCTAAGTCTTTGATTTTCATTTCCCAAGTCATTCTGTAAAATCTTCATATTTATAAGTTTGTCCAAATACAACATTCTTAAAATATAAATTAGTATTTTCGTAACATATCTTTAAAGTGTGTTCACCATACATAAAATATAAAATTTTATTAAAGTTAAACATATCTTCATTATAACGATAGCCACAATAAAATTCACCTTCACTATTAAAAGCGTGTAAATTATCAATAAATTTCTTTTCTTCGTGTGTTAATATAATTTTCATAATAAATTCTCATTATTCACAAACTACAAAATCTTCATAATTATAATATCTATCTTCCTGACAATTAGCAAAAGTCATAAATGTATCATTATAATTAATCTTTAATTTATGTATATAACTATGTATATAAGTATCTTTATATTCAATACATATGCAATTAATATGACTATCAAGACCTGTTTCACATTCTATACTTTCAAAATAGAATTTTCCATCTTTATAAAGTTCGTGTAATTTATCAATTAATTTTTTTTCTTCTTTAGTAATATAAGCCTTTTCCATTTTAGATTTATCCTAACATTTTTATAATCTCTTCAAGATATTTAATTAATGCTTTATATAATTCATTTTGTGCATGTAATTTAAAATTTTTACATTTATCCAGCATATATTCACTAAACTTTTGTAAATTTATTAAATCTTTATAACACTCATTTAATCTACCTAATAAATCAGATTCATTACTTTCAATAGCTGTAGAAAGAACTTCATATAATTCTTTATCTTCTTGTTTCAATTCCATTTTAATCCTCCCTTAACATATATGATTATAGCACTTAATTTATTAATTGTCAACTACTAAATTATTGTTAAATGCTATTCATATGTTATTATACACTACTAGAAGTTAAAATTATATAAATCATGCTAAAATTAGTGAGTTATTTTATTTAAAGGACTGTATAAAGTATGAGCGAAGAAAAAAGAATTTATAAATATTTTGGAACTTTAATTGGCGATAATAGAGTAAATGATTTAGTAGACAAAGTTAATGATTTAGAAAATAAAAAACTAAATATAGCAACATCTACTGATATAGGTGGAATTATAGCAGAGCCCATTGATGACGAGCATATTGAAGAAATTAAAATTGACCCTACTACAGGTAAATTATATTCAAGAAAATATCCTGAAGCTTTAACATATAAAGGTACTAAAGAAAACTATGCTGATTTACCTACTGATGCTAAGGCAGGAGATATGTATAATGTCATAAATGAATATGTTGACCCTATAACTAATGAAATTCATCCATCAGGAACTGATTATGCTTGGGATGGTGAATCTTGGAATGCTTTAGGTGGCAAATTAGATTTATCTATTTTCTTAACACATGATGAATTTAATAACTCAATCGCTGAATTAGAAGAACATATTAGTAGTACTGGTCATGAATTAGCTTTAGCTAATGGTGACTTATCATTATTAGATGAACATGGTAAAGAAGTATCTAAAGTATCTTTACCTAATTCTATAAAACATTCAGTTTTTACTAATACTGATGGCTCTTCAACAAGTAGCACAACTAAAGAGGATAGTTGGACAACTTCTGATATTGATACTAGTTTAGCTATTAAACATTCAGATGACAATGGATTTGCTGTCATATCTGTCTCTAAAAATTATGCTGAAATAAAAGCTAGTGATACTACTGATAGTTTAAATAATACTAAAATTTCTGTATCTTCTGATAATATAATGTTAACTTCAGAAGCTATTAATGATAATAAAAGAAATACACTTATAATAACTCCTGAAAATGTTACTTTAAATGGAAGTGAAATTATAACATCTAAAGGTGGGACATTTCAATCTAAGCCTTTAATTTACAGCAGTGACCAAGCTAGTTATGCAGTAACTGAGAATGAAATGTATAAATATGTAGCTAACCAATTAAGTAATAATTTACCTAAATGGAACACTTCAGCTCCAGCAGATACTTCAAAAGTCTTATTAACAAAAGTAACTATAGTTCATGCAGATTGTCTTAGCAATTTAAAAGATAAATCAGTATTGGTTAAAGGCTATGCAAATAATGGCTTTACAAATCAAACTATAGCCTATACTAAGACAACTAATGATGTAGAACTTCCAGGTGCTTTTATTGGCTCATTAACTTCAACTGCTTCTCAAGGCATTTTTGTTGCTCCAGGCTCAACTATTACATACGTTAATGATAGTGGAAGTACAATTGTAAATACTTTTACTTATGAATACTTATATTGAGTATAAGTTTGCTAAATTAAATGATATAAAATACACAAAGGAGATAACTAAAATATGCCAAAAATTATAATAAAAGAAGCGGTTAGTAGTGATACTACAGAAGCATATCAAGATTATGTTGTACTAATTCCAGGTGTTAGTCCAGTAAGTAAAACTAAACTATATACAACTAAAGAAGAATTAGATACTGACATAGCAACATATGATGCTGATGTATCACATAAAAATAATCCTTATAATACAACGTTTGCTAATGATATGTGGTACAAATATCTTATGCAATTATTAAATCTTAACTATGTTGTTTTGATTGGTGATTTAGGCGAAAGCAACAACAAAGCTTCTTTTGAAAAATTGACCAACTATGATAATTTCTGGAAACAATTTGAAGATAGAGGCTTATACGATATTAGATTTATCGTAGGCTGCTATGATGAAGATTTAGCTGATGTTCAAGATGTAGATGATAAAAAAGCAGTTGAAGTTGTAGCTGAAAATATGATTAAATGTGCTGCTACAAGAGGTGATGCAGTTGCTTTAATTGATACGCCTAAAGATACTACTAGCGCAAGTGATATTGCAACATGGTGTAAAGGGTTAACAGTTGATAAAGTAAAAAGAGATGATGACATAGCTAATGATGAAGATGCTATGCCTTATGCTGGTGCATTTGCTCCACGCTTTACAGCAAAAGAACTAGACAATACTTATTATCCTATATCATTAGGATATTTATCTAGTATCGCTTTAAATCTTAGCACAAGACCTATTTATCAAGCTGCAGCAGGAAGAATCGGTGGTAAACTTCCTTATACTAATGTTGTAACTAATGTAGATTATGGTGACCAAGCAATAGATGTTTTACAAACAAGAACAATAGGAGATAAATGTTGTAATGTTATTTCTACTATTAGACCTTTTGGAAATATTGTTTGGGGAAATAGAACTTTACATGCTATAGAATCAGAAGATTTAAGTTCTAAAGACTTTTTAAACATTAGACAGTTAGCTTGTAGTATTAAAAAGGTTGTTTATAGAACAGCTAGAAAATATACGTTTGAACCGAACGATGATGTATTATGGATAAACTTTACAAGTGATATTATTCCTACTTTAAATAAAATGAAAAGCAATAGAGGAATAAGAAGTTATAGAATTGAAAAATTAATAGATAAAAAATTAGGAACTTTAAAAGCAAAGATTTATGTCACTCCAATTGATGCAGTTGAAGATTTTGATATTACTATTGATTTAAGAAATTCTATAGATAATATATAATGAAAGGAGTGAATAAATAATTATGGCACTTACAAATAATGTTAATGGCGTTGGAACATATCATATGAGTGATGACCCAACAAATTATGAACCAGCAAGAAGTGGATTTTTTACTTTTATAGTTAGTGATATTGATGGCATTTTAAAGTCAACTGTTGACCCAACTCTAGGTGAATATGATAGTAATGATGTAATTAATAACGCTCAAGAAGTTATTAAATTATCAGTTAATGCTACTTCTGTACCTACATTTTCTTTAGGTCAAATTGATATTAAACGAGGTAATTCTACAGTACATTATGCAGGAACTCCTACATTTAATGATGGCACTCTTGAATGTGAAGATTATGTTGGTTTAAGAACAAAAGATGTATTATTAGCTTGGAAAGCTCTTGCTTATGATGTTAGAAATGATTTAGGTGGTAGAGCTTCAAATTATAAAAAGACTTGTACTCTTGTTGAATATACTCAAGATTATGAAGAAATTCGTTCATGGACTTTATATGGCTGCTGGGTAAAAGATACATCAGAAGATAATTTTGATAAATCTAATGGTGATACAGACAGAAAGATTACAGCTACTATTGTCTATGATAGAGCTATCCAAAACGAGCCTAATAAAATTAACAATTAATTACTTTCCTTTGTAAACTCTAAGTTAATTCTTAGAGTTTTTTGTTTATAAAAATTTTATAAATTTTATAAAAAGATAAGCTAAATTAAATGAATTTATATAAGAAAGGATATATAGATATGGCAAATGATGACAAAAAAATGATAGCATTACAGCTAAACACTGAAATGTATCAAAAACTTAAATACTTAAGTGAAGTTTATACTATTTCTATTAGTGGAGTAGTACGTTTAATTATTAATGATTATTTAAATAGATTTATTGATAATCAAGATATGGGAGTTAAATAATAATGGAATATACAATATCAGAAAATTATAGTTTGCCTTCAAAAGGCTTGATATATACAAAGCCTGTAGAATCACATGTAGAATTAAGAAGCATGACAACACGTGAAGAAATGAAAAGACAATCTTCTACAACTACTCCTTATAAAATGCTATCAGATATTATTGAAGCATGTATGATTGAGAAACCAGCTATTAAAGTTTATGATATGTGCTTACAAGATTTTGAATATTTATTACATAAACTTAGAGTTGTTTCATATGGTCCTAATTATAAAGTAACAGCAGGCTGTCCTCATTGTGGAAAAACTTTTGAAGCTACAATTAATCTTGATGAACTTGAAGTTAAAGAATATGATGAAAAAGTAGCTACTGATATGTTAACATTTACTTTACCTATTAGTAATAAAGTAATTACTTTAAATTATAAAACTCCTAGAATGCTAGATACTATAACATTAGCACGAAAAGAATTTGAAAAGAAAAATCCTAATGTTGATTTTGACCCATCTATTATGTTAGAATTAAGATATTTAATAGCAAGTGTGGATGGTAATGTTTTAAACTATGCTGAACTTGATAGTTTTATTCAAAAATTATCAGTTAGAGATATGAAATTTATTCAAGATAAATCAGTTCAATTTGAAAAATCTTTTGGCATTGATTATACTTTAATGTTAACATGTGATAAGTGTGGAGGAGATGTTTTGTCCTTTTTTCGCATCGGACCAGAATTTTTTAGACCCTCAAACTACTAAAGATGGTAAGCCTTATGGCCCTCAAAGATTTACACAAATAATTCAAGAATGTTGGTTTATATCTAAGCATATTCATACTTCTTATAATGAAATATTAGATATTTCACCAACTGAAAGAAAAAAATTAATTGATTGTATTGTTAATGAGTTGAAAAAAACTAAAGATACTTTAGACAAAATGGACGAAAATAATAAAGCTAAAAACAAACGAGCTAGTCGCTAAATTAAATGATATATTTTAACATAAAGGAGGTAAGATATAATGCCAAGACCTATAAGAATAAGTGAAGCTAATATTGGCTTAGACACTATATCAGCTTCTGAATATGAAGTTAATAGAGAGCAACAATTAGCTCAATTAAAAAAAGAATTATTACAAGATTCTCATAAATATGAAATAGATTTAATTAAAGCTAGATATGATAATGAAGAAGAAAAAATTAAATCTCTATATAGAAAAAAATTAGATAAAGAAAAAATTCAACAAAAACTTGAATTAAAAGATATTGATGAGAGAAATAGAAAAGAACTAAATCAACTCGAAACTCAATATAAATTAAGAAAAAAATATGCTGATAAAGAATTAGCTGACAGATTAGCTAATTTGAAAAAAGAACAAGAAGCTCAAGAAGAATATGACCAACAACGCCAAGAAACGTGGAAAGAAACTACTAGTTTACTTAAAAAAGATTTAAGCAATATTTTTACTAAAAATGGTATTTCTACTATTTTAGGCGATATAAAATCTAGTTTTTCATTATCAACTATTACAGGCGTTCAAAACATTGATACTTTAATAACAGGGCTATCAGACTATGCTAAAAAACTTGATAAAACTATTGATAATATAGCTAGTTATCAAGGAAGAATTGATACAAGATTATTAGGCACAGGTAAAACGTTTGAACGTTCTTTTGGCAATCAAGGATTAAGTGCTTGGGTTACTAGTGTAGCTGGAATGTCTCCTTTTGTTTCACAAAGTGCTATAATGAGTAATATCAATACTTTAGTTGATAAAGGCATAGCTTATAATGTTGAACAACGTGCTTTTTTACAAAGTATATCAGATAGTATATCTACAACATTTAACGCAGCTAATGGCACATTATTATCATTAATAAGACTTCAACAACAAGATAGTACAGCTTCACGTTTAGGGTTAGAAGGTCAATTAACCTATTATTTAAATGCGATGTATCAAAACACAGAATATATGGAAAATTTATATTCTAATACTTTGGGCAATATCTATGAAGCTACAGGTCAATTAGGTGCTAGAGAAAGTATTGCTTTTGAATATCAAGTTCAAAAATGGTTAGGCTCTTTATATTCTTCAGGAATGTCTCAAAGTGCAATTGAATCCTTATCAAGTGCTATTGGTATGTTAGGCAGTGGTAATATTGCAGGATTAAGTTCAAATACGGCTATGCAAAGCTTATTAGCTATTTCAGCTTCAAGAGCAGGCTTAAACTATGCTGATTTATTAACTGGTGGATTAAATGCTGAATCTACAAATAGATTAATGGCAGCTATTGTAAGTTATTTAGCTGATATTGGTACAAGCGGTAATAATGTTTTGCGCTCACAATATGCACAGCTTTTTGGAATGAATTTATCAGACTTAAAAGCTATTAGTAATATTGCAAGTCAAGTAAGTTCTATAAGTAGCTCTGGTGGTACATATTCATCAGCTATGAGTACTTTATTTAACTTAGCTTCAACAATGGGTTCAAGACTTTCAGTTGGCCAACAATTAAATACAATGTTTGAAAACGTATTATATACAATGTCAGCTGGAATTGCTCAAAATCCTGCTTTATACGCTTTATATAAAGCTTCTAATTTATTGCAAGCTACTACTGGTGGCATTGCTATACCTACAGTTAGCGTAATGGGGACAAGTGTTGATTTGAATACTACAGTTGCGGATTTAATGCGAGTAGGTGCTTTAAGCTCTGGTATTTTATCTAGTATTGGTCAAATGATTAGTGGACTAGGTGGCGGTACTAATGCTAATGCAATGTTAGCTCGAGTATTAAGTGGTGGAGCTACTACATTATCAAGAGGAACTGGCTTAAGTACTTTAGGAGCTACAACTTCAATATCTAGTTATGTTGGGAATGTTGAAGGCTCAGATATATATCAATCAACTTTAGCTAGTGTTGCTGAAACTAAAAAAGAACAATTAAGTGTTGCACAAGAAGAACAAGATATGGCTAGTATAGATGATGTTAATAATAATATAATTAATATATACAACTTATTATCAAGTGTAATTGAGGGCGGATATTTAAAAACACAAGTTACTAACTATGGATTAACATCAGATAGCTGGAGTAGATAGAGGTACAATAATGATTAATTATAATGATAATAATATTATAGTAGGCTATATAAAACAATTATTAAATGATACTAATTTACCTAATGCTAAAGTTGTTAAAAGTAATACAATATTACATAATAATGTTAACTATATAAATAATAATGTGCTATTTTCTTATAAAAATAATAAAAAAATAATAAGAGATAATAACTATAAATGGAATAAATATGTTAGAAATTATACTCATAATTTAAAAATTAATAGTATTTATTATGATGGTGAAACTCATAAAAGATTAGGTGATTATTTAAGATTTATAAGAGATTATTTTAATGTTAATTTAATGCAACTATATAATTGTTTTGTACCAGAATCTCTTACAAATTTTTACTATAATAACGATAGCATAACGTTTGATTCAGATGATAATACATATAAATTATATATGCTACCAGTTAAATTTGATAGTGTTTATACTATAGCTATTGAAAGTGAAACACCAATTGAATTAATGTGTTGCTTTTATGATAAATCAGAAACTATTAAAAATGAAGATTTATATAAATTAACATATAAAAAAGTAAATTATTCTAGATTTAGTAAGCCATTTTTATACAAAAATTTAAATCAACACTTTGATGGCGATTTATTTTCACAAGAACAAAATTTAAAGCTTTTAATTAAAGTACCTAATGATTTATCTTCTACTATAACTATTTTAGAAGGCGATTATACTAAAAATAATCAATTTACTTTAGATAATACTAATTTAATATCTTATAATAGAAGTATAGTTAATTTTGAAGTTGAAGATATAAATAATATACATTTAGTATCTTCTTCTCAATTATTATATATAAATACTGGAGTTTCATATCCTTTTTCAGATAAATTAATATCTTATCTTGTAGGAAATACTATAACACCATTAGATAAAATTTCTGATAATATTAAACGAGTTCAAAATCAATTAAGAAAATTAAACTATATAGCTTCAATTAAATATCCTGGATTTTGGCAAGATAATTATAAATATATCTTATATAATATTGCACAAAATAATAAATTATCAAATAAAAACGATTTAGATATTTTAGGCTATGTAGATAAAGATTTAGAAAGATTACTAAGTCAATTAACTAAAGGAGGCAATTAAGTATGGCTTTTTTTAGACAAATTGAAAATTATATTTATATTTCTCATTTAGGAGATGATGGCAAATATTTTATCATTCCAACTTCTCCTGATACTATTCAAGATAGTATGACTTCAACATTTGCTAGTGAAAATCCATTATCACGTTCGGCACCTATATTTACATATAGTTATTCAGGGCCTCGTACAGTTACAATTAATTTGCAATTGCATAGAGACATGATGGATGATGCTAATGTAGGAATTAGTAATGTAAATATAGAAGATGGAGAAGATTATATTGATACTTTAATTAAAAGTATTCAAGCTATTTCAGTTCCTAAATATAATGTTACTAACAAAGCGGTTGAGCCTCCTATTATTGCTATAAGATTTGGTAACGAAATTTTTATTAGAGGCATTGTTAATGGAAGTATATCAGTTAGTTATTCAAAGCCAATTTTAAATAATGGAAAATATGCTTTAATAAATATAGGCTTTACAATTTATGAAATAGACCCTTATGATTCTGCAGCTATTGAAGTTAATGGTAGTTTTAGAGGATTAACTAAAGGATTAAGAAAAGGTTTTAACCTTGAGACAAGTGAGGACTAATTATGGATGTTTTAACAAATAAAAACTATAATATATATGGCTATACTTGTCGTTATACTATAGTACCTTATTATTATAATACAGAAGATAAAAAATATACTTATGGCATAACTACTAATATAAGTAAAAATACTACATATGTTGCACATAAAGTTAAAGATACAGATACTTTAGATTATTTAGCTTTAAAATATTATAATAATCCTACATATTATTGGGTAATTGCTAATTTTAATGATATACTTGACCCATATATTAAATTAGTTGAATATTTTAGTGTTATAAAAATACCAAATATTTCTGGCATTACATTTGAGGAGCCTAGATAATGGCTAATATTTCTTTATTAAGTAGTACAAATAGAGTTGAAGTACCTTATGTTAAAGTCACAATTGGTGATTATACTTTTGGTGTGTATCAAAGTTCTAAAGCTACTATAAAGACTAGTAATGGATTTTTTGAACATTCAGAAACTATATATCCTAATTATGTAAAATCATTAAAAATTAATAAAATAAATGGACAAGTTAATACTTATACTTTAAATATAGCTTATTGTATACAGCCAGGAGATGACCCAAACTTTTTTGAAAAAGTATTTTCTTCTGTAAGTAGCAATCGTAAAATCATATTTAGTTATGGCGATATGTCTTTGCCAACATATGTATTTAAAGATGAGGAAGCTATTATAACTAATATTAGGCCTGATATTAATATCAGAGCCAATACAATATATTATACTATAACAGCAATATCAGCTGCTAGCAAATTAAATGCAGGCACTTATACATTTAACAACAATAAGCCTAAGAAGCCTAGTGATGAAATTAAAGCTTTATTAAGAGGCAATTATGGCTTAAAAGAGATATTTACTGGAATGGCAAATGATGCTTTAGTTGAAGCTAAAAAATTGATTCCTGATGATGATAAAGCTGTTCCTATGGAAACAAAAACAAATATAAGTGTATTAGATTATTTAAATTATTTAATTTCTTGTATGATTCCAGCAACGTCTAATATAACAAATACTAATAATAAAACCTTCTATGCTATGCAAATTATAGATGATGTTAGTGGAGAATTTGGCGGCACATATTTTAAAATTGAACCTGTAATAAAAGACAAAGCTGACCAATATGCATATGAAATAGATGTTAATTTTTCTACAAAAGACATTATAAAATCAATTAGTTTTAACTTAAATGAAACACCCGCAATTTATAATGAATGGCAAGAAGAATTAACACAAGAAAAATATGTTAGTCGATTAAATGATAAAGGCGAATGGGCTTTAGAATATGCTCCTAACATAAGTTCTAATAATGATGAACACATTACAAGAACTACGGACACTACATGGTGGACTAAAATAACAGAATATCCATTAAGTTGTGTTTTAACTATAAAAGGTTTATTAAAGCCAGTAACTTTAATGACTTATATTAGATTAAATGTTTATTTTTATGGTGTTAAGTATATGTTAAGTGGATTATATATTATAACTAAAGAAGATGATAGTGTTGATTCAAGTGGTTATTATACAACATTATCTTTAACAAGAATTGCAGGTGATTAAATATGATAACTAAAGGTGAAGTTCAAATTAATTATAATTCTTTAGAAAATAATAAAGTATCAGTAAGAATACCTCTATTTGAAAATGCAGGAAATAATGTAAAATATATAGTTGATTGTAATATATGCTATCCTATAGGCGTTATAACTTATTTTAAAAAAGGTGATATTGTTTGGATAGCGTTTGAAAATAATGAATTAAACAAACCAGTTGTAATAGGCTCTCTATTGCAAGGAAACAGCGATTTAAGCAAAGATAATTCTTCCGTGATAATTAACTCATTAACTACTAATAATAGCGCTGTATTGCCCTCTAATACTTCTGTAGGAGGCTTTAACTTAATGGATATAATACAACAATGCTTAAATAATGCAGAAGAACTAAAAAATATTAATGAACAATTAAATAATAAATAAGTCAACTAATATTAGTTGACTTTTAATATTATAATTAAATAGTGAGCTAAATTAATTGAGTAAATTTTATAAAAATTTATAAAATTATAAAGGTGAATTAATGAAAAGTATATCATTTCCAGATATGTTAACTTCTTCAAAAACTTTAACAGTTAATGATTTAGAAGCTACAAAACAGAATTTATTTTTATTATTAAATAGTGAAAAAGGTGAACTTTTTGGTGACCCTTATTTTGGAATAAAACTTAAACGTTATACATTTGAACCTAATAATTTTATTTTAAAGGATATACTAATAGATGATATATATACTCAATCAGCTTTATTCATGCCTCAATTAAAGATTAATAGAAATGATATTAAACTTACAACTGACCAAACAAAAGGTAAATTAACAGGTAGAATAAAAGCTACTAATTTAGTTGATTATTCAAAAACTGATTATAGCTTAGTTTTATATGATGAAGATAATCAACAATAAATGAAAGGAGAAGTAAATATATGATAACTAAACATGAACTAGAAATAGCTAATACAAGTTATACTAAAAAAGATTTTTATCAAATTTATCCAGAAAGTGTTGAATTGATTAATACTTTGACTGATAAATGGTCACCAGAAAATTCTAATGAATCTGACCCAGGTGTTGTTTTAGTAAAATTAGCTTCTTTTATTGGTGATAAAAATAACTATAGTATTGATAAAAATATTTTAGAAAATTTTATGCCATCATGTACTCAAGAAGAAAGTATGAGAAAACTTTGTGACATGATGGGATATAATATGCATTATTATCAATCTGCAACTACAAACATTTCCATAATGTATGTTGGAGATAAATTAGTTACAGGTGAAAATAAAGTAGTATTGCCAGAAGGTACTGTAATAACTAATGATAATATTAATTATATCTTATTAACAAATGATAATGATTTAGGAGCTATCGAATTTTATAATAAAAATGTTCAACAATCAGTTAAAGCTATTGAAACAACAGGATTAGTTGATTTAACACCCAATGAAGATTATATTCAACTAAGTCAACTTGACCAAAACAATATTTATTATTTACCTGAAACACAAATAGCTTCTAATGGATTATTCATTAAATCATTTTTAAATAAAGATGAATCAACTAATATTTCTTTATTTAGCGAAAAATGGAAATTGGTTAATAATTTAAATGACCAACCTTTACGTTCTTTAGTATATAAATTTGGATATGATTCAAAACGAAAATTACCATATATTCAATTCCCTAATGATATTTCAAATTTAATTAATGGTGGATTATCAATAAAATATTTGAGAACTTCTGGGTCCAATGGCAATATTAGTGCTAATACTCTAACAAAAATTAATAGTACTACTACATATAAAATAGTTAGTAGCGATGAAATCACTGAAGAACAAATTGAAGATACTAACGGCAATCAAGTTTTTGTATTAAAAAATATAAATGCTTCTAATAATGGTACAGATAAAGAAACTATTGATGAAGCTTATGTAGGATTTAAAAAAACTATAGGAACTTTTGATACTTTAGTTACATGTAGAGATTATTCAAATGCTATTTATAACTTAGTAAATAATGAAACTGATAATATTCCTTTAGTTTCAAACATTCAAGTTAGTGATATTAGAAATGATTTAAATAATAGTTCTAAAATAGTTACTTATAATGAAAATGGCTTAGTTTATAAAGATAAAGCTAAAGTTGAAGATGGAAAAGAATTAATTTCACATTTTGATTTAGTATTATATCCATTTACTAGTATAACTACTTCATATGATGATAAAGTTTTTATTAATTCATTTAAACCTGATTATAGTAATAATTATAAAATTGAAAATGAATTAGAATCATATAAAACAATTGCTCATAATTTTACATATCCTTCTACTAATATAATGCAAGATATGTATTGCATAAAAATTTATTATTCATTAGATGCTAAAATTGTAACAAATTATAAAGTTAATTCTACAGAGGAAAAAGATATTTTAAAAAATATCAAATTAGCTTTATATAAATCTTTTAATTCAAGAAATATTGATTTTGGTGAAGAAATAGACTATAATGAAGTATTAAAAACTATAGAAAACGCTGATACAAGAATCAAAAATGTTAGTTTAAACGATTTTGAATTAACTCCTTATATTATGTTTGGCGATGGTAGTGAAGTTGAATTAAAATTAGCTAGTAATGCTAGTGATTTAAATAATCATGGTAGTAAAGAATATATTGATTTATTAACAAGAAACATTTTAGCTAATAGAATACCTTTATTTAATTATAATAATGCTATTAAATTTAATTATAATCAATCTAAATTTTCTACTTTTGACTTAATTTATGGATATTATGGTGAAGGTACAGAAGCTCAAAATAATAAAAAATTAACAGCAATATCAACTTATTTTGAATTGCCTACAAATTTAATTAAAAACAATAATGTTTATACTTTAAAAAAGAATGAAGTTATACAAATGCTTTCACCAAACATAAGTACTAATATTACATATCCTTATGGAGTTAACTATGCTTTTATTCCTGGTGAAGCTTCAGCAACAATTAAAAGTGATGTAGATTATGCTTTAAAAGAAAATGATATACTATATATTCAATATAAAGAATCTGAAACAAATAAAGATAACATTATAATTTATACAAAAGATACTACTTCTATTAATGGTATTATTCAAGCTAATACTAAGTCTTTAATTATAAGACCTAGTGGATTTGATTTAATCAATACTACAACTATTACAAAAACTCCTACTAAGATTTTAACTATTAATGGTCAAGAAGTTAAATTTTATACTTTAAATACTAATGACACAATTGAATTAAGAAAGTTTGTAACTAATACAATAACTTCAAACTTAAAATGTAGTTGGTTAATAAAAAATGGTGAATCAAAATTATTTGAAGATAACTCTACAACAAGAATGTTAGAATCAAATGAATATTTCTTTTATACTGATGATACAGAAAGTTCATTAGTTATTTTAGGCTCTGGAACTATTTTAAAACGTGCAAATACTAATATTAATTTTGAATTAGCTGATACTAGTATTAATATTGAAAATGTTGCAAATCAAGGTATTGGTGCTTTTTCAAATGAAAACTGGACCATAGTTCGTTTAAGTGATACTAATAATTTAACTATTGAAGAAATGGAAATTGTCAGTTTAGGTGAAGGCGATAGTATTACAAATGTTTCTTTTGTTGATTCTTCAACTTCAACCTTATCAAATGCTTTAATTGATATTAGTGGTGCTTCATACAAATTTAAAGATGATGAAAATTTTTCAACACTTTCAGTAAAGCCTGAAAATTATAGTTGGCAAATTAGAAGTCGACTAAACTTAAATGTTAGTCCAAGTTCATCACAAATTTTAACTGATTATCATAAAGTAAAATTAACACTTCAAGATAATACTATAGTTGATAATATTAAAGCTATTAATGCAAGTAATCAGCCATCTATTTATTGTAATTATACATTACAGCATATTGGCGATGAAGATATATCATTAAAAACAACTACAGTTAGTGATGATACATATACAGAAACTAATAATACTTTATTATATATTTGTAAAGAAACTCCTATTCAATATAATAATGGCTCAACAAATATTATATTGAATTTAGATAATTTATCGGATATTTATACAAAAATTGATTTGAGTACATTTAAAAGTATGGATTTAATTATACCTATTCCATCAAACTCTTATGCTATTATAATGTTTTATATAAATAATCCAAATGATAACATAGTATTAACTACTAATGTAGGAAGTATTGCATTATTTAATACAAGTAGTACAACTATATCAAGAACTTTAAATCTAAAAGATGGATTAAATATAGTTACGATTAAAGCTGATACAAATGTGGATACTTCTATAACACTCAATATTAAAAATAATGCTGACAACATTAAAAATAATTTAATTATACAAAATCTTGATATAATTAAAACAAGTGATACAAATACTTTAGGACTTAACTTAAAAGGCTTTGGAGTTGATGAAGCCTTAGGCAATGATGTAGGAACTATTATTTTAAATAATATTAAACAATATTCAATTGAAAATAATAATGATATATTCTATTATAATGCTCCTTCAAATAATAATTTATTATTAGAAAGTAATATGAACGATACACTTGTATGGTTTGATTATAATAATATGTTCAACAGATTTGTTTTATCAGAATTAGATATTGAATCATTTAGTAATATTAATATTGCAAAATCTTCTAAAGCTCAAAGATAAAGGAGAATTAAATTATGTTAAAAACACAAGAATTTACTCCTCAAGTTTATTATAAACAAAGTAGAGATTTTCAACTTTTTGGTAGAGTATATGATGTTGTATTTAATTATTTAAAATACAATATTGATAGTATTTATAACAATCCATTAAGTGATAATTCAGCTTTAAGTTTAGTTGATTTACTTTGTACTACTCTAGGATTTAAAAAGACACATAATTATACAGCTAGCGAATTAAAAGCTATATGTACTATATTTCCATTAATTATAAGAAACAAAGGTAATATTCAATCTATACAAATAACTGTTGATACTTTATGTAGATTATATGGAATTGAAGGTAATACAAAAGTATATAAAAATGTAAATGATAAAAATCAAATTGATATATTTTTACCTTCTTCAAATATAGATGATACCTTATTAAATGATATTTTAGATTATATTTTACCAGCTGGATTAACTGTAAATATTATTAAATCAACATTAGTTGAAAATGAATATAATACAGATATTATTGTAGAAAATAGCTATAAAACATATCAACATACAGATGATATTAATGGTGTTAGTGCAATAATTCCTCAATATAGTAAAGATATTATAAATCCTAGTAATATGACAACAAATGGTATTAATAATAGCATTGTTCTTAAAACATATACACCGCCTAAAACTACTACTAATAAAGCTAAAGTTAAAAAGCAAAGGAGCAAAGTAACAAATGAATCAAACTGATATAACAAATGCAATTCATTATAATGGAAAAGTAAAAGTTGATTTATATAGAAATAATAAATTATATAAGTCCACAAATTATAAGAATTTAGGAAGATGGCCTCTATTTTATTTTATTGCTAATTGTTTAGCAGGTGATTATAATAGTGTAGCTCCATATAAGCCTAATTTTGTTAAACTATTTACTCTAGGAAATAAAGGTGACTCAATTCCTACGAACAAAGAAATTGAAACATCAAAATTTATAGAAGATAATTTGTGTAGTAGTGGAATATCTTTTGGTGTAACAAAGTCAGCACTAACAGAAACAATTAAAAGTTTTAATATTGATGAAACAAGTCTTGAAGAAAACAAATCAGATGAAAGTGCTATAGTCACATATCAATTCGTAATACCTTATACTCAAATTGATACTACTAGAGATATAAATTTAATAGCTTTATATTCAAGTGCTAAGTTAAGTGAATTAAATGAGCCTTCAGCTTATATAGTAATTAAAAATGAAGATGAAACAGCATTAGATAGTATATTGCCTACAGGTACACAAACAAAAAATAATGACTATACATTAATTATAACATGGTCATTATCAATACATAATTAAAGGAGAATAATATGGCACAAGTTAAAAGTGAATTTATTAAAGTTTATCCTTCAGCATATAGAAGTCAAATAAGTGATGATATTACAAAAGCATATGACCCTGAAAGTAGACTTCCAACAGAAAGCAATATTATTAATCAAACAAATGCTATTACTAATGGAATTGTAGGTAAAAGTTCATATATCATTTCTCCAGCTCCTAATACAAGTTTTTATGGATTAGACTTTGAATTTGTTATTAATGGCTATAAATTTAAATTAAATGGAGATGCTTTAAGAAATACATTATCAGGTTTAACATTACAATACCCTCTATATGCTAAAATAAAGCTCGTAGACAAGAATAATGATGAGACTAGTATAAAAGCTAATACAGACTATAAAGCAACGTCCTTAGCGCCTGTAATTGCAAATCAAACAACATTAGATGGAGTTAGCGGCTCAGATAATTTATTTTATGGAATTGACTTTACTAATACAACACCAACTTTAACTACAAACGAATATAGTTTGCAATTAATTGATGAAAATGGAAAAACTCCAAAAACATCTTATTTAAATGATAGTGTTAATATTAATAATATTACAAGCGAAAATATTACTGCAGATAATATCAATGTTAATACTAAAGCTACTATTAAAGAAGAAGAAGTTGAAGTTTCTAATACAACACTTTTAAATGTAAATGAAGTAGTTGCTAAAGATTCTATTAAATTTGGCGATAGAAGTAATCCTACAACAAAAATTGATATTAATGGTATTACAACTTCATATGTAACTTCCAATGATATTGAAACAAATAGAATAAATGATAATATTTCTTTAAGTGATACAGAAGTATATATTCAAACGCCATTAACTTTAAAAGTTTATAAAACTATTCAAGGCGATATTTCAGGCAACTCAGCTAGTACAGATTCAGTAAAAGCTACAACAAGAACTACAGGTGTAACATTTGTTAATATTGAAAATTCATTATTAATATGTAGAGCTAAAAAAGTTGATAGTTCTAAGAATGTTATATTTGATATTAATTTTACAATGTATGTCCCAGACACTGCTGAAGATATAACAAAAATGCAAACACCTATATTGTATCAATTACTTAATAACAATGGCACGATGTCATCAATGTATTTAATAGGATATGCTAATTTAGTAGAAGAAAAAGTTGGAAATAGAACTACTTATAGAGTTTTTTATAATTTAAGAAGAGATAGTGTTAGCTCAACTTCATATAGTGGTTATGCTGATGTTAAACAAATAAAACTAGCCTAAATATTAATATAGGTCTTAGATAATGCTTAAAATGCTGTATAACGCAAATAGAGCTTGTTTAAGACTTTTTATTTGCTTAAATGAGTAAATCTTCATAAAGCCACAAATCAAGCTAAAAACATGCTTAAAACGCAAACTAGTATATATTAAAATGTTTCTATACAAAATGTTAAATGTGTAAAAATATTTTTTAAAAAAGTTTGCATATTTTAAAATCAAATGTGTATAATTGTTATAATTAGTTATAATTATAACTAATTTAATATATTAATAATAAATAATAATATATTAAATATAATAATAATTAATATATTTAACAAATAATTATAAAATAATTATTTGTAGAAAAATTACTTAAGTAATTTTTCATATAATAGTATTTATATATAAATTATAATAAAAATTATAATAAAAAATATTAATATTTAGTAAACTATAGTTGTATAATATATTTACAAGGAGTTAGCTATTATGTTAAAATTAAAATCGAATGTAATTAAATGTCCACATTGTGGAGCTAGTTATACTAATTCAGAGATATTTTATCCAGAAGATTTGCTAGGAACACAAGTTGATATTGTTAAAGATGACAAAGGAGAAATCATCACTTATAATGGAGAGCCACCAACTTTAACACAAAGTTATACATGTGATAAATGCAACAAAAAATTTAAAGTAAATGCTAAATTGACTTTTGTTATAACACCTGAATCAGAATATGATTTTGAAGATATATTCTCATTCAATATAGATGATGAAGAGTTATGATTTTAATAGAAGAAAAAGCAAGTCAAGGTTTAGGTGGCTTAACTTCATTATTTGTATCATTTGATTATAACAATAGTATTATTGAACAATTAAAGCAATTAGAAACATATTCATATTCTAAAAAAACACATTTGTGGGAATATCCTTTAAATTCTTTAAGTGAATTAGTTGATAGATTAAGCAGAATTGATGATATTAAATTAAAATTTATAGATAAAGTTGAAAATCATAATACACACTTAATATTAAATTATAAATTACAGCCATATAAATATCAAGAAGAAGGAATTAAATATGGTTTAAGTCACGATAATTGGCTATTATTAGATGAAATGGGATTAGGTAAAACTGCACAGATTATAGGTTTAGCCAGAGAATTAAAAGCACAAAACGGATTAAAACATTGTTTAATAATTTGTGGGTTAAGTAGTTTAAAAGTAAATTGGGAAAAAGAAATTCATAAGCATAGTGATGAAAGTTGTATTATTTTAGGTAAAAAAGTTTCTAAAACAGGAAGAATAACTTATGATACTTTAGAAGAACGAGCTAATCAGTTAAACAATCCTATAGAAGAATTTTTTATAATTACAAATATTGAATCTTTAAGAAATGATAATGTTGTAAAAGCTTTAAAACATAATGTTAATAATATAGATATGTGTGTAGTAGATGAAATTCATAAATGTAAAGGTTATAATTCAATTCAGGGAAATAATTTATTATCATTAACTAATTTTAAATATAAAATAGCTTCTACTGGAACATTAATTTTAAACAATATTATAGATGCTTATGTTCCATTAAAATGGACTTGTAATAATAATAGTTGTGTTAGCAATTACAAAAACACTTATTGTATATTTGATAAACATATTAAAGGTAGAATATTAGGCTCAAAAAATACAGACTTATTGAAAGACCAATTAAGTGAATGTTCTTTAAGAAGAACTAAAGCTGATATATTTAAAGAACTGCCAGAAAAGACTATTATAGATGAATATGTTGAACTAGAGCCTATACATCAGCAATTTTATGAAAACATAGTTAATCAAGTAAAAAATGATAAATTGAAAGTAACTTTAAACAAATCAAATTTATTAGCACTTTCAGTAAGATTAAGACAAGCTTCTATAGCGCCTACTATGTTAACAACTGAGAAAATAGTATCAAGTAAAATAGAAAGAGCTATAGATTTAATCAAAGATATTACAAATAATGGTGATAAAGTAGTTGTATTTTCAGACTTTAAAGAGCCTTGTTATATATTAGGCTCAATGTTAAAAGAACTTAATCCTTATATTTGTACTGGTGATAGCAAAGAAGCTTATATAAGTAATGCTATAGATGATTTTCAAAATAATAGTAATAGTAAAGTTATTGTAGCAACTACTCAAAAATTAGGCACAGGTGTAACATTAACTTCAGCTTCATATTGTATATTTTTAGATATGCCTTATACGTCAGCTTTATATCAACAAGCCTATTCAAGAATTTATAGAATTGGTACAGAAAAGCCAGTATTTATATATAATTTAATCGGTGTTGGTACTATTGATGAAAGAATAGCTCAAATTGTAAAACGTAAAGAGGCTATATCAAATTATATTATTGATGATAAAATAGATAGTCAAGAAGATTTGATGCTATTACAACAATATATTCAAGATTTATAAAATCAATTATTGACATTTGATTAAACTATTGCTATAATTATAACTGAGACAAATCACTATGAGAGTTAAATCTTGTAGTGATTATGTTTTAATAGAAAGAGGTGAAAATGTTAGTAATAAAAAGGGATGGCTCAGAGAAGAATTTTGATATTTTTAAAATTAGAAGAGCTATTGAAAAAGCTAATAATGAAACACATGAACTAAATGAAGATGATTTAACAAGAGTAGTCAACTATGTAGCTAATGATTGTAGTAAATTTAAAAGAGCTATCAATGTTGAAGAGATTCAAGAAATGGTTGAAAATGGATTAATGAAATATAACCATTTTAAAACAGCTAAGAGCTATGTTAAATATAGGTATCAAAAAGCTTTAAATAGAAAGCAAAATACTACAGATTCTCAAATTTTAACAACAGTAAACTTAGAAAATGAAGAAGTTAAGCAAGAAAACTCTAATAAAAATCCTACAATTATCCCTACTCAACGTGATTATATTGCTGGAATAGTTTCTAAAGATTTAACAAATAGATATTTGCTTCCAAAAGATATAGTTGAAGCTCATAATAAAGGATTAATACATTTCCATGATGCTGATTACTTTGTTCAAAAATCATATAATTGTTCATTAATAAACTTAGATGACATGTTGCAAAATGGTACAGTTATTAATGGAGTAGAAATTGAAAAGCCTCATTCATTTTTAACAGCTTGTACTATAGCTACTCAAATTATGGCTATAGTCGCTTCATGTCAATATGGTGGGCAAACTATTTCATTAGCACATTTAGCGCCTTTTGTAGATGTAAGTAGACAACGTATTACAAAAGAAGTTAAAGAAGGGTTTAAAAATTTATATATTGATTTAACTGATGAATCTATTAAAACGCTTGTAGAAAATCAATTAAAAAATGAAATTAAAAAAGGTGTTCAAACAATTCAATATCAAATATTAACATTAAACTCAACTAATGGTCAAACTCCTTTTGTATCATTAAACATGTATTTAAATGAAGCTAAAAATGAATTAGAGAAGCATGACTTAGCATTAATTATTGAAGAAGTATTGAAGCAACGTATTCAAGGCGTTAAAAACGAAAAAGGAGTATGGATTACTCCAGCATTTCCTAAATTACTTTATGTATTAGAAGAAGATAATATTAAAGAAGATTCTGAATATTATTATTTGACAGAGTTAGCCGCTAAATGCACAGCTAAAAGAATGGTGCCAGATTATATATCAGAAAAGATTATGAAAGAAGTCAAGGGAGATTGTTTTCCTTGCATGGGTAAGCGAATCCTCAGCCCATGTAAAACCTATTGAACCTCGCTCGAGGGTGTGCTATAGAAATATAGCGCTAACGGTTAGGCCTTAGAAATAAGATGAGACCGTGAGAAGCTTAATCTTTATTAATCTAAAGTAAAAACCGTTTATGGTTATAATTGGAAATATGATAAAGATTAAGAACCTGTATCGACTATTCCTGATGAATGTAAGGAAGTAGAGTTAGAGATAAGCACTAACTCCAAGAAGTAGGCTGTTAGTAATAGCAGATGATATAGTCAGTACTAATGGTGACATTAGATAAAATACGTGTAGGTCGTTTCTCACACCAGATAGATTTACTGATAAACTAGGCAATATTGCAAAATCTAAAAATTTTGTTGAACATAAACATAAATATTATTCTAGATTTAATCAAGGTGTATGTACTATTAATTTACCTTATGTGGCATGCGAGTCTAAACATAACTTAGATAAATTTTGGAAAAATCTTGAATCAACTTGTGAACTTTGTCATAAAGCTTTAAAATTAAGACATGAACGTTTAAAAGGAACTCCATCTGATGTAGCACCTTTATTATGGCAATATGGAGCTATAGCACGATTAGATAAAGGTGAAACTATTGATAAACTATTATATAATGGTTATTCAACAATTTCTTTAGGCTATGCAGGCTTATGGGAATGTGTTTATGCATTAATATGTAAAAAATTAACAGAAGGCCAAGGAAAAGAATTAGGTCTTAAAATAATGCAATTCTTAAATGATAAATGTGAAAAATGGAAAGAAGCTGAAAATATTGATTATAGTATTTATGGGACACCCCTAGAATCAACTACATTTAAATTCTCTAAAGCATTGCAAGAACATTTTGGAATAATTAAAGGTGTAAGTGATAAAAACTATATTACAAATTCATATCATATTCATGTTACTGAAAATATTGATGCATTTAGCAAATTAAAACTAGAAAGTGAATTTCAAAAATTATCTCCAGGTGGTGCTATTAGTTATGTTGAAGTTCCTGATTTAACAGGCAATATACCAGCTGTATTATCAGTTATAAAATTTATTTATGATAATATTATGTATGCTGAATTGAATACTAAGAGTGATTATTGTCACTGCTGTGGTTATGATGGTCAAATTGAAATTGTAGAAGATAAAGATGGAAAATTGATATGGAAATGTCCTCAATGTGGCAATACTGACCAATCTAAAATGAATGTGGCTCGTAGAACATGCGGTTATGTTGGTACACAATTTTGGAATCAAGGCAGAACACAAGAAATTAAAGAAAGAGTATTACATTTATAATCATGTATTATTCAACTATAAAAACATCAGATATTGCTGATGGTATAGGAGTAAGAGTTACATTATTTGTAAGTGGTTGTCCATTACATTGCTATAATTGTCATAATAAAGTAGCATGGGATTATAAATATGGTCAAGAATTTACACAAGAAACATTAAATTATATATTAAAATCTTTAGATGAATCTTATATATCAGGTTTTACACTATGTGGCGGTGAGCCTTTATGTAAAGATAATATAGAAAATTGTAAATATATTTTAAAAACTATTAGAAATAAATATCCTAATAAAAATATATGGTGTTATACAGGTTATAATTTTGATGAAATAGAAGATAAAGAAATATTAACCTATATTGATGTATTAATAGTAGGAAGATATATAGATTCATTAAGAGATATAAGTCATAATAATGAATGGCGAGGTAGTACAAATCAACGTTTAATTGATGTTCAACAAACACTACTTCAGGACAAAATTATTTATTTAGCTAATATTCCTAACAATAATTAAAAAAAAATAAAGCACAATAATTAAAATTGTGCTTTTTCTATTGACATTTTAACATTTTACTATTATACTATATACATAAGTGAATGTTAAAAAGCATACATTCAATTAGAAAGGTAAAAATATGAAATTAAAAGGATTATCAAAAGAGCAAGCAGAAGAACAAGTTGAATTATTAAGAAAGAGAATTGAATTTAATAATAAACTTAATGCATTTGTACGTAAATTTAGAAAAGAACATGATATTGGATTTTTTGCAGATAATAATGCAAAAATTAGATTTAATGGATTCCATGATGAACCTCTTCCAGAAATGAGAGATGCTATGAGAGATATTTTTATTAATAATTCATTAGGCGATTTATCTTGGATGTCATTAGATTTAAAAAGAAAATATATTAAAGATACATCAGCAATTTTCGGCAGAGTGTATTCTGCAGCCACTAATGATTATTTATTAAAAGATTTACACGATGGTGAAAATTATTTAAAAACATTAGCTAGTATTGAAGAAAAGCCAGCAGCAGAAGTAGAAGATAATGAGCTTCCATTTAAAATTGAACATGATTTTGAAAATACAAGAATTAATTTATACTTTGATTACATTCCATCTGAAGAAGAAAGAGCTATTTTAAAACATAGAGGTTTTAAATGGTCGCCTTCAAGAAAAGCTTGGACTAGACAGTTAACATCAGAAGCTGAAAAATCATTAGAATTAGTAAAATCTGATTTCAAACAATTAAATTAATTATAATTAAAAGGAGTATATAATATTTATACTCCTTTATACTATTTAAACAAAGGAGAAAATATATGACATTAACAGAAGTATATAATTCATATAAAAAACTTGCTGATAACATACCAAACTGGAATGATATGACTAAATCAGAACTAGCAAATAAATATTGTGATTGTGTAGATTCTAAAGATGATATTAAAGCTAATCAATACTTTTCAGCATTAGTTTGTAAGTATTGGTACATGGTATATTATATTTCAAAATACTGTGCTTCAATTCATTTATCTTTAATTGATTGTGCTTCTATTTTAACTGATAGTATTACTAAAGCTTGTGCAGATAGAAAATGGAAAGACCCTACAAGTGAATTAAGTAAATCTGATAAAGGTGCTGAAACTTGTATTAATGTAGTTCTTATTACTAAACAAAATGATGCATATCGTAAAAGTAATAAAAAGAATTATATATTAAATTATAATAATTCATCTTTAGATGAATATGTTGAAAATTTAGGTGATGCATACAATGTATTAGCTTATAATGATAATAATTCTAACTATACATGCAAAACTATAATTAATACATATATACGTAAGAATCAATTATTAAAAGCTTTATTAGTAGATTGTATAGCTTATCAAAATGCATTTACATCTAGTAAGTCAATTTCATTACATCAAATTATTAAAATATTAAAAAAAGCTGATAGAAATTTTTATGATTACTTATTAAATACTTATGAATTTGATTGTAACATTTTAGATAAAGAATTTGCTTACTTAAACTCTTTGTCAAATAGGAAATTATGTACATATATAAAAAGAAATATTAAATCTATGCAAACTGATAAGGAGATATTAGCATTATTATGTTAATTGATTTATTAAGTTCAGAGAATTATATCACATTTAGTATTCCTATGACTAAAGTCTTTGGATTAGAAGGTGCTGTATATTGTTCAGAATTAATTAATATATATAAAAAAGCTACTGCTAAAAATAAACTAGTTGATAAAGAATATATTAAAATTGATAGAAATTATATTTTTAATCGTACTACTATAGATATTGAAACTCAATTAAAATATGATATTAATTGGGCGAAAATAGGGCTACTTGAAAAAAGTAAAGAAAGTGATGATGTTATTAAACTAGATTTAAATTTATTAGTTTCAATGTTTACAGGAACTGATATTACAACGTTAAATAATCTAGCTAAAAAAGCACAAATTAAATCTCCCAAAGGTATTAAAGAAGCTAAAAGAACGGCTTTATGTACATCATTAAAAAACAACATTATATGTTCAAATGATGAGCTTTTAAAAAGTTTAAGAGATTGGATAGATTGTATATTTCAATTACCTGATAGTTATTTAACAAAAAAACAAGTAGAAGTATTTCAAAAAACACTAGATAGTTATACCAATGGTGATTTAGATATAGCTTTAGAAATAGTTAATATTGCAATAGCGCATGGATGGAAAGATTGTTCATGGGCAATTAATTCATATGAAAAATCAAAACAAATACACTCAATTTCAGTACAAAATAAGCAATTGAACGCTCCTAGAAAAACAAAGCAAGAAAAAGCTACAATTAAAGATTTAAATACTGCTATTTTATTTTAAAGGTGATTATATGAAAAAATTAGATAACAAAACAAAAGAACGATTAATTGCTAATATAGGCTATTATAAAGATTTAAATACTATAGATAATATTAATATTAAATATAGTGTTTTTATTAATATTAAAAGGCCTACAATCTGTTATGAATTTATATCTATTACTAATAAAGATGGAATTAATAATAGTATTCAAGGAATTGATAACATTATTCTAGTGTCACATGTTAAACATTATACTATAGATATGTTATTAAATAAACCTTTTGATTTAATGACAGCGTGCTTTTATAGTAATATTAAATCAAATAAACATTATTATGAAATATCTTTTGATAATGTAACTGATTTTGAATTATTTTAAAATTAAAACTTGATTTTTGATTGATTTAGGTGTATAATGTTTTTAATGAAAGGTAATTATCAGTTATGAAATCTAAACTTTTTCACTCAGATATATTTATGCCTAAAGGCATGCAAGAATTAGTTTTAAAATTACAACAAAAATATTTTAACACTTATATTCTTTCTAATCATGTTAAAGAATATTTAAATTCTTATTATAATAGAAGTCATTCTTATAATGCTGATTTAATTCTTAATTGTTTAAATTCAATTAAAGTTTCTCCTAAACCAGCATTTGAAGTTCTTTTAGTAAATGATGTTAAAAAATATAATAATACTAAATGGCATGTTGAAAAATATTGTGTCAGAGTAGATTACAATGAAATTGAAGATTTAATAGTAGTTATTAGTCCTAAAATTAATAAACATGAAATCAATAATGTAATAATTACAATGTGGTTAAATAACAAAAATGACAATCATTATACTTTAAATGATTCAAAGTATTGTAATAAAAAAGAATGGATTGAGTTAATAAAAAGAGGTAGTAATTAATGGATAATAAATGTTTTTTAAATAACGAATGTAATCATATAGATTGTGATAAAGATTTCTGTATGAAAAAATATAAATTAAATTATTTATATGATGAAGCTTTAGTAAGTGAGAATCAACGTGTATCCATAGGGCTAATGTTAGATAATGATAATGCTGATTATCTTCCATATTATCAATTAGCTCAACTTCGGTCAAACATTGTTAATTTTGTAGATTCAGGTGAAAATTTATATATACATTCTACCATTGCAGGCAATGGGAAGACTTCATGGGCGTTAAAATTATTACAAACATATTTTAATAATATTTGGTACAAAACTTCATTAAAATGTAGAGCGTTATTTATTAATGTTCCTACATTTTTAATAGCATTAAAAACAAATATAAATAATCCTAGCGAATATATTAATCATATAAATGAAAACATATTAAGTTGTGATTTAGTAATATGGGATGATATTGGTACAAAAGTAGCTACAATATTTGAACATGAAAATTTATTATCATTAATTGACCAAAGAATAAATTTATCAAAATCAAATATTTTCACATCTAATTTAAATGAAGTTGAAATGCATGAAACTTTAGGTGATAGATTAGCAAGTAGAATTTGTAATTTAGGATATGATATTGAATTTACTGGCAAAGATAAACGAGGTATTAATCATGCAAGAATTAATTAATATAAAGCAACAAGATATTAATATTTTAAAAAGTTTAAGTATAAGTTATTTAACCGAAAATTCAATATCAGATATAGTTAATAATTTATATAAGAATCATATAGTAAGACCTGATATAATTCTTAATAGTCATTTATGGGCTTTATTCAATAACAATTTAACTAATTATAAGCCTAAATATAAATATAATTTTGATAAAAATATTTATTATCAAGTTAATTAGAAAGGATTATTTATATGATACAATTACAAGTTCTCAACTATATTTTAAATACTAAAGATAAATCAGTAATAACTCTTAATAATTTAACAAAAGATTATTTTTCAGAATATGAAGCTGAATTTGAATTTATAAAAAATCATTTAGAGAAATTTAATCAAATATGTGATACAGAAACATTTTTAGCTACATTTCCAGATTTTAATTTATTTGTTGTAAATGAGCCTATATCTTATTTGTTAGATGAATTATTAAAAGATTTTAAAACTAGAAAACTTGCTGAATCCTTTAATAATGTTAAAAACTATCTTTTAAATGATAATTATCAAAAAGCTATAACTACTTTTAATAATACTTTTGATTCATTAAGTAAAATAGGAATAGCTGTTCAAAGTGTTGATATTTTAAAAGATAAATCAAGATATGATGAATATATAGCTAAAGCAGAAAACTTTAATAAATTTTATTTGAGTACAGGATTTCAAGAATTAGATAATTTAATTGGCGGTATTGATAGACAAGAAGAATTAGGCTTAATTGTAGCTCGTTCAGGTAAAGGTAAAAGCTGGTTCTTATTAAAACTTGCAACTGCAGCTGTTAAAAGTGGATTACAAGTAGGTTTATATTCAGGTGAAATGAGTGTTAATAAAGTTGGTTATCGTGTTGATACATTATTAAGTCATTTAAGTAATGGAGCATTAATGCACGGCAATGCAAATATAAAAGAGGAATATCAGACATATTTAAATACATTAATTAATTATCAAGGCTCATTAAAAGTATTAACTCCAAGCATGTTAAATGGGTATGCGAAAGTTAGTGATTTGCAGTCATTTGTTGAAAAAGAAAAACTAGATATTTTATTTATTGACCAAATTTCATTATTAAATGATGACAAGAAAGCTAAAAATCCAGTAGAAAAAATATCTAACATTTCAAAAGATTTAAAGAATTTACAAGTTATAAAGAAAATTCCAATTATATCTGTTGTTCAGCAAAATAGAACTAAAAATGATGATGACACAACAATTGATACCAATCAAGTAGCTTTAGGTGACAGATTGGCACAAGATGCTACATTTATCTTAGGACTAATGCGTGATAAAAAAGATAATACAATTATGAAAATCATACCCGTAAAGTTAAGAGATGGTGCTTCAAATAACGAATTACAATATAAAGTTGATTTTAACACAGGAACATTTATTTATATTCCTAATGAAGAAAATGCAGATGTTCAAGATGATGATAATGAATATAATGAAAATAGATATACTCAACCATTGTCAAGTCAAGGAGATGTATTTTAAATGTGTTGTTTAAAAGTTGATAAAAGTAAAGTTACAACTCCATTAATTACAATATTAAAAGATTTAAAATTAACTTTACATAATGGCAAATTAAATTATGTAGAATTAAAAGATTCTGATGATATTTTAGTAACATGTCCATTTCATAAAGATGGACATGAACAAAGGCCTTCGTGTCATATATATTGTGGAGAAAGTAAGAAAGATTTACAATACGGAACATTTCACTGTTTCACATGTGGTACAAAAGGTAGTTTTATTAAATTTTTAGTTGGCAGTAGCGATAAATCAGAACTATGGGTAAAATCATGGCTACTTTCAACTTATGGAGTAGATGAATCTACTAATTATACATTTGATTTTGATGATATTATTTTAACAAAAGTAGAAGTTAAATCTTTAGATGAATCTATTTTAAATAAATATCAATCATATCATCCTTACATGACGCAGCGACATTTAACTCAAGAAGTATGCGAAAAATTTAAAATTAAATATGATTCAGAAACAAATAGTTTAGTTTTCCCTGTATGGGATATTAATAACAATTTAGTTATGTGTACTAGAAGAAATGTCTCTACTAAACAATTTTATATTCCAAAAGATATTGATAAGCCTGTATATTTATTAAATTATATTGTGAAAGAACATATGCAAGAAGTAGTAGTTTGTGAAAGTCAAATCAATGCTTTAACATTATGGAGTTACGGAATACCAGCAATAGCTTTATTAGGAACAGGTTCATCAAAGCAATATGAAATACTAAATAAAAGTGGAATAAAACACTATTACTTAGCTTTTGATGGAGATGAAGCTGGTGATAAAGGTATTAGTAGATTTATTAAAAATATTAATAAAAGTACATTTGTTGATATTATTCAATTACCTAGATTTAAAGATGTTAATGACTTGTCTCAAGACGAATTTAATAAATTGAATATTATAAATTCAAATGATTGGTTATTGACATATTAATAATATAGTGCTATACTATATTTACTTAAGGAGATAGTAATGGATAAAAGTAATGAAGAATTTCTAAAAGAAGCTAAAGAGATTATTAATGATAAATCATTTAAAGATAATAATGATTTAAAGCCTATTCAATTAAATAATATTGATTATGAAAATTTTATAGATTTAATTTCAATCATAACTACAAAATTAGACTTAAGAGCTAATGATATGTCTTTAGGGTTCTTAGCTTCACATTTAATGAAAGAATTAGAATCAATAGATAAAAAAACATTGATTACACAACATTATAAAGTATTTGCACTTCAATTATTAATTCATTATAAAACAATAGAACAAACTATTAACAAATTAAAAGCTATAGGTGTTTATGATAATGAATCATGGATTGATAAAAGTATTGATGATATTATAAAGGAGAAAGAAGTTGAAAATTAAAGTAAAATTAGATAATGGAGCTATAATGCCGACAAAAGCACATGAATATGATGCAGGTTTTGATTTATATACACCTTGTCATTATTTGCTTGAAGGCAATTCTGAACTGATTATTGATACAGGTGTTCATATTGAAATACCTCAAGGCTATGTAGGATTTATTAAATCAAAAAGTGGGTTAAACGTAAATTGCAGTATTAGAGGTGAAGGTGTAATTGATAGTGGTTATACAGGTAGTATTGTAGTAAAATTATACAATGATTCTAATCATCCTCATTTATTTGATAAAGGCGATAAAATTATTCAATTAGTCATTTTGCCTATACCACAAGTTGAATTAGTAGAAGTAGATTCATTAGAAGAAACTGAACGTGGCGATAATGGATTTGGTTCAAGTGGAAAATAATTGTAATATTAGAATTTAATAAGTATATAATTTAATTGTAAAGGAGAAAATAAAATATTATGGCAAGTTTTAATTACAAAACATATAAAAATCATTTTAGTACAACATCATCTGAATCTAATGAAAGAAAATATCATTTCATGTCAGAATTTTTAAAGCAACCAGGAAGTTCAATTATTGTTAGATTCCCATATAAAAGTGAAGAAGAATTTAATATTGAGACATGTCACTTAGTTAATATTGCAGGCTATCAATATAGTCAAAAAGTTGAATGTAAAAGAACTTCATCAAATGAGCCTATTGATGATTGTCCATTATGTGCAGAAAAAGCACCACTTTCAACTAGATTTATTGTTAAGTTAGTAGCTTATGTTCATAATGAAAATGGATGTGTTATGTCTTTGCCTACAGTATGGGATAGACCTTTGTCATTTGCTGGAACTCTTGCTGATTATCTTACAGCTTATGGTGATTTATCGCAATATTTATTTAAAGTTACTAAAGTTGTAAACAATAATAAAGTATCCTATACACTTATGCCAATTCTTAATACACAAGCTTACGACCCTAAAATTTATACATCAGATATTTCATGCTTGAATGATTTAAAGAATCCTGGAATGTTGTGCATTAGAAGTTTAACTAAATATTTAGAAATGACATCTCAATCATATAATAATCAAAATACTCAACCTCAAGTGATGCATCAACAAAAAGTAGATAATATTAATCAAATTTTGCCAATAAGTCAATATTCTAATCAAGTTAATCATAATACACTTCAGTCAACTCTTGAAGTTATTCAGCCTAAATTAATAGCTGATTCGCATCCTTTGACTAGTACTCAACCTAGTTTTGTTCCACAAGCTCAAATTCCTCCTGTTACTATGCAAAATGTACATCCTCAACCTATTCAACAAGTTCCTCAACAAGAACAGTCACAAGTACAACAACCTAGAAGATACTATAAGCCACTTAATTCATAATAGTGGCTTATTTATTTACAAAAATGAAAGGAGGTAATAATGTTTAATAAAGGCTTATGGGGAGATGATTTTGAAATTGAACCTACTATAGAAACTTCAAAAAAGATAGTTAATAAAATAAAAAATCAGCCTATTAAAGATATTAGCGAAGAGAAATTATTAAAATCTAAAAAATTAACTATATCAGAAAGACTTAATATTATTACTAAAAAAGTTAATGATGTATTAAGCTCACAAAGAAATTTTACAAAAATTATTAAAACAAAAGAAGAATTAAAAGAATATATAGATAAAGCTATTGCTAGTGGCTTTATGGCAATTGATACAGAAACAAATAATACTTTAGACTATTTAAATTGTAAAATTATGGGAGCTTGCTTATATGTAGCTAAAGAAAAGCAAGTATATGTGCCAATTAATCATGTTGATGTAATCACTAATGAAAGACTTTCTTGGCAATTAACTGAGAAAGATTTAAAAGAAGAATTTAAAAGATTAATAGATAATAATGTTAAATTAATTTTTCATAACTATAAATTTGACTATCAAGTTATATGTTGTACTTGTAAAATAAAACTTCCTTGTTATTGGGACACTATGGTAGCTTCAAAATTAATTGATGAAAATGAAAAAGCAGGTTTAAAACAACAATATATTGATAAAATTAATCCATCTCAAGAAAAATATGATATTGAAAGTTTGTTTGAAGCTGATGTTGTTCAATATGCATGGGTTGACCCTGAAATATTTGCATTATATTCAGCTACTGATGCTATGATGACATTTAAATTATATGAATATCAAAAAGCTATTTTAGAAAAGCCTGATTATTCTAAAATTTATGATATTTTTAGAAACATTGAAATGCCTATAGTAGAAGTAGTAGCTAAAATGGAAATGCGAGGTATATTAATTGACCAAGACTATGCTAAGCGTTTATCAATTAAATATCATAAATTACAAGAGCAAGCTGTATCAAAAGTACAAGAAGAGTTAACTAAACTTCAGCCTCAAATTGAAGCTTGGAAGCAAACAAAAGAAGCTCAAGTTTTAGAAGGTAAAAAGATGAAAAAAGATTTACTTTCAGAGCCTATTAATATTCAATCTCCAAAGCAATTAGCTATTTTAATTTTTGACATTTTAAAATATCCTCAAGGATTGGGAGCTACAGTAAATGATACTCCTAGAGGTACAGGCGAAAATGTTTTAACAACATTAGCTGAAAAATATAATTTTACTTTAGGTAAATTAATTATTGAGCAAAAAAAGATTGATAAATTATTAAATGCTTTTATTGATACTTTGCCTAATAGTGTTAATCCTAAAGACCAAAAAATTCATTGTCATTTTTTACCTATGGGAGCTAAAGCTAGATTTAGTTGTACAAATCCAAATGTTCAACAAATCCCATCAAATATTAAAGATATTAGACCTATGTTTACAGCAGATATTGAACATATAGAGTATATAGAAGATAATGATAATATATTATCTTTAGATTTATATGATTCAATAAAGACTTTAAATGGATATGTTAAAGCAAAAGAATTAACTAATAATGATGTTATTATAACAAGTGATACTGTGCAATATAATATTAAAGATATTCATAAAGAAGATGATAAAGTCATTATAACTTTAGAGGTATAAAATGAAATTTGAAATAAAAAAGCCTAAAAAAGTATTAGTTGCATGTGATATGTCGCAAGCTGAAGTTAGAGCTGCAGTTAATACTTCACAAGAAGATAATATGATAAAAGCTTATCGTGAGGGGAAAGACCTTTATGCCATGATTGGAGCAGCAGCTTTTAAAACTACATATGATGACTGCCTCGAGTTCTACCCTGAAGGCAGTAAAATTATTTATGAAGGTAAAGAAGTCATTTGTGGGCATAAAGAATATACAAATAAAGAAGGCAAATCAAGAAGAAGTAAATCAAAAAAGATTTTATTAGGCTTGCTTTATGGCCGGGGTACACGTTCAATTGCAGAACAAATTGGTGCTACTCTTGAAGAAGCTAATGAAATTATGGATAACTTTTTTAAAGCTTTTCCTAAATTAAAAATATGGATGGAAAAGACAAAAGCTGAAACAGCTAAACTAGGCTATGTTGATGATTGTTTTGGCAGAAGAAGGCATTTACCAAAAGCATTACTTCCTAAATATTCATTTGAACTTATAAAAAAGCAATTTAATCCATTTCTTATTTGTGAAGATTATAATGGCGTTGATGATAAAACACAAGTTTTATATGTAGAAAAATTAAATAATTGCAAAACTGCTAAACAGCGTACTAGCGTTATTACAGAAGCTAGAGATAAAGATAATATAAATATTATAGATAATTCTTCACAGATAGCAGAAGCTCTTAGAGAGTCTTTAAACTGGAAATGTCAAGCTCAGACAGCTTCATGGATTAAATTAGATATGATTTCTATAGATAATGATGATATACTAAAAGATTTAGGTGCTGAATTATTATTAACTATTCATGATGAAGTTATTTTACAAGTTCCCGAAGAAAATGCAGAAGCATGTAAAGAACGTGTAGAACATATTATGAGACATAGATTAGATTACTTGTTATGTGTTCCTATGCCTTGTGATGGTTCAGTTGAACCTAGTGGGCATTGGTATATGTCAGAATTAGAAACAGCATTAAATGCTTTGTTTAATAATTTAAAAGATAAAGGGCTAAGTGATGAAGAAGCTTTTAATAGTATATGTGAAGAACATTGTGAATTATTAAAAGAAAATATTTATAATTTTTTATTTAAAGGTGATTATTTAAGGTAAAAATTGTGTATAATATATGTAGGAGGTTGTTATATGGAAGATAAAAAAGTTTCAGTAGTTGATTATTACACAAAAGAAGTAGTTTTAGATAATGTAGATTTTGACACAGCAAAAACATATATTATTAGTCAGGCACAAATATTTAATTGGGGAGTTTATAGACATTGGGTAGATGATTCTAAACTAATGTTCGATGTTGGAAATAACGTTTATTATATTGAGCAATAAAAATTAGTATTGACTTTTAAAGACTAAACTATTATAATATTAAATATATTGAAAGGATAATATAAATGATTGTAAAAACAAGTGAATTTCAAAAAATTTGTAACATTTTAATGAATGGAGTAAGTTCAACTAAAGGTGAAAATCTTGAACTTAAAACAAACAAAGACACACAAGAATTAATTTTAAACATCAATAGTGATGATTATTATTTAAGTGTTAAATTTGCTTTAGACCAATATGAAGATTTTCATGCATGTGTTAAAGCATTACTATTTTTAAAATTAATCAGTTCAATTAATTCAGAAACAATTGAACTATCAACAACTTCATCAAATGTTTTAGTAAAAACTAATGGAAGTAGTTATAGAATACCAATTATCTATGAAAACGATTCTATCATGGAATTGCATAAAATAGTTATTAATAACGAATTAACTACAATGACTATTGATGGAAATAATTTAAATAGTATTCTTGTTTATAATACTAAAGAAATTGATAAAGCTAAATTTCAATTAAAGCCTATTCAAACTATGTATTATTTAGATAATCAAGGTTGTTTAACATTTACTACTGGAGCTTGTGTTAATAATTTTACTTTACCTCAACAAGTTAAAGTATTATTAAATCCTAGTATTGTTCCATTATTTAAATTATTTAAAAATTCAGAAGTAAATTTTACATTAGGTTGTGATTCTATTAGCGAAACATTATCTCAAACTAAAGTATGTTTTGAAAATAGTCAAATTAAATTAACTGCGATTACAGGTTGCAATGAAACTTTATTAAATAGTATGCCAGTAGATTCAATTAGAGGTTTAGCTAATAAGATTTATCCATATAGTATTGTAATTGATAGAAATAATTTAAAAGAAGCTTTAGATAGATTATTATTATTTGTTTCTAAAACAAAATTAGGTGAAAATTATGGCACATTTAAAATATCTAATAATGTTTTAACTATTACAGAAGTTGATACTAGTAATTTTGAAAAGCTTAAAGTTGAAAATGATGCTTCAACTTATAATTATGAATTTACAATATCTTTAGGTGATTTAAAAGCTTTATTAGATACATGTAATACTACACATGTAACACTTAATTTTGGTGATGATAGAGCTTTAGTATTAACACATGCTAATATTAAAAACGTTATTCCTGTAGCTGTTAAAAGAATTTAATAATTATGGCGTCAATTAATTATGGTAAAAAATTTGAAGAAAGATTTAAGTTAGATTTTATTTCTAGTATGAAAGATTCATCAATTGATAGAATCTATGATACAATGTCAGAATATAAAAATATTCATAATATATGTGATTTTATTTGTTATAAATATCCTTTTATATTTTATATTGAAGTTAAAAGTCATAAGGGGAATACATTTCCCCTTAGAAACTTAACTCAGTATGATATGTTGTTACAAAAAGTTGGTATTCATGGTGTAAGAAGTGGTGTATTAATTTGGTTTATTGAACATGATAGAATTATATATGTACCAATATCTACTATTCAAAATATGAAACAAAATAATGAAAAATCAGTAAATATTAGAACTATAGATAAATCTAATTATAGATTCTTTGAAATACCTAGTACAAAATTAATAAAATTTTTAAAAGCAGATTATAACATATTAATGACTACACAAGATTATGATTAGGAGAAATAGTATGAAAAATTATTTGACAAATGACTTATTTAATATTGATACTAATTTAGATGATTCAACCTATATATATATACATCAAAAGTAAATATTCCTCAATATCTTCCTACAATGAATTGTCCTAAATTAAGTGAATTATACAATATTGATAAATATAGAACATTAGTTAAACATATTAATGATTCAAATATTAGTGAAGAAGATAAAACATTTTTAAAGTATGCAGCCGCAAGACATATAGTATTTAATTATAGTAAAATAGCAGATTATTATGCACATGCTTCAAAAGAAATGCAACAACTTATGGAAGAAAGTGCTTTAGTAATAATTGATGTTGATGATGCTATAGCTAATGGTTATGTAAAATTATCAAAACGTATTGAAACTATTATGAAAGAAACTGGCAGACCAGCTGGTGAAAATCATAATTAATATTCAAAAGGATAATAATATGAGAGATGATTTTGCTATATTTATTTTATCACATGGAAGAGCTGATAATGTTGTAACATTAAAAGCATTAAAAGATAGTAATTATCATGGCAAATGGTATATAGTTATAGATAACGAAGATAAACAAGAAGAAAACTATTATAAAAATTTTGGTAAAGAACATATATTAAAATTTGATAAAGTAAAGAAATCAAGCGAATTTGATACATGTGATATGCCTTATGCTCAAAGAAACACTATAGTATATGCTAGAAATGCATCATTTGATTTAGCTAAAGAGTTAGGGTTAACATACTTTATGGAATTAGATGATGACTATACTGAATTTAGAAGTAGAGTTTTAATAAATGATTCATTAAAAAGTATCTATGTAAAAGATTTAGATAATGTTTTAGAAGCTATGATAGAATTTTTAGATACAAGTGGTGCATTAAGTGTTGCTATGTCTCAAATAGGTGATTTTATTGGCGGTGCAGGTTCTAAAGTGTTTAAAGAACGGTTAACAAGAAAATGTATGAACTCATTTATTTGTAGAACTGATAGGCCATTTGATTTTATAGGAAGAATAAATGAAGATGTTAACACTTATGTTTATCAAGCTTCTATAGGCAATTTAATGTTTACAATAGCTGATGTCTCATTAAATCAATTAAGTACACAGCAGAATAAAGGTGGTATGACAACTGCTTATTTAGATAATGGAACTTATATAAAATCATTTTATAGTATTATAACTAATCCTTCTAGTGTTAAAATTAGTACTATAGGTGTGACACAACATAGGTATCATCATCTTGTCTCATGGGAAAATTGTGCGCCTAAAATTATATCTGACAAATTTAGAAAATAATTAATTATATTAACTATTTTTATCATATAATATATTATGAGGTATTTAAATGAAAAAAGATATTAATCAAGCATTAGCTAATGTTGAAATTACTTATGATGATTTACT
>OIYR01000082.1_pt1 | contig 55008 bp, 52 predicted proteins | sample 1588221 | NCBI WGS metagenome assembly OIYR01 (sample SAMN03283292) | human gut metagenome | biome: human-associated habitat; material: feces | host: Homo sapiens | place: Peru | collected 2012
GATTATTTGAAATCGAATTGTAATCAAAATGCAAAAAGCTGTCCGTTTGAGACAGCTTTTGCGATGGCTATATAAAATTGGGATATAGAAAATTCTGAATTATTCTGCGAACATAGGTGTTGAGAGGTAACGGTCGCCTGTATCGGGAAGAAGCGCTACAATTACCTTGCCCTTGTTTTCGGGGCGTTTTGCGAGGATAGTTGCAGCATAAACTGCCGCGCCCGAAGAAATGCCGACAAGCAGTCCTTCTTTTCTTGCAAGCGCTCTGCCTGTTGCAAAAGCGTCCTCGTTTTCTATCGTGATAACCTCATCATAAATCTTTGTATCAAGGGTTTCGGGGACAAAGCCTGCGCCGATACCTTGAATTTTGTGAGGTCCGGGCGTACCTTTTGTCAAAACAGGTGAGTCTGCAGGTTCTACCGCAACTATCTTGACGTTCGGGTTTTTGCTCTTGAGGTACTCGCCTACGCCTGACACCGTGCCGCCTGTACCTACGCCTGCAACAAAAATATCAACCTTGCCATCTGTATCGTCCCAGATTTCCGGACCTGTTGTATTGAAGTGAGCCTTTGGATTTGACATATTTGTAAACTGGCTCGGAATAAAGCTGTTCGGAGTTGATTTTGCAAGCTCGTCAGCCTTTGCAATAGCACCCTTCATTCCCTTTGCACCGTCTGTTAAAACAAGCTCTGCGCCGTATGCTTTAAGAAGATTGCGGCGTTCAACGCTCATCGTTTCGGGCATCGTAAGAATGATTTTGTAACCTCTTGAAGCCGCAACCGAAGCAAGACCTATTCCTGTGTTGCCGCTTGTCGGCTCAATTATTACCGAACCCGGCTTTAAAATTCCCTTTGCCTCGGCTTCGTCGATCATAGCCTTTGCTATTCTGTCCTTTACGCTTCCGGCAGGATTGAAATATTCAAGCTTGCCGATTATGTCTGCTTCAAGTTCATTAGCTTTGATATAGTTATTGAGCTTTAAAAGCGGTGTTTTGCCGATAAGGTCTGTAATTTTTTCTGATACTTTCATAATTTTTCTCCCTTTCGTTTTGAGCTTTACAGCCCGCTTGATTTCAGTAATTACTATAAAGCCTACTGACTTTATAGGTTTATTATAGCACCGACATATGCTGCTGTCAAGCATTAATTTTATATTTTTGAAAATTTTTCCTTTATTAAAACTTTGGCAAACAAAATATGGGATTTGTCAACTTAAAATATCATTTGAATTTTGGGCAAAACAAAAGCCCCACAAAAGTGAGGCTTTTGTACTAAGCGTAATAATTATTCCGGAATAGTAACATCCTGTCCGACATTGCCGATGTTGGAATAGTTGCCTGCAATGTACTTTTGAATGAGTGTTACGTCCCTGATTGACAATCTGCCGTCGCCGTTGACATCCGCAAGCGCAAACAGTTTTGCGTCGCAGGTTTTAAGTCCGATACTGTATTTCTGGATAAGACTTGCGTCGGCAATCGTGATTGCATCGTCCAAATTTACATCTCCGCATTTATAGGTTCTTGTCGGAACAGTTGTAGGCGGAACGATAGTTGTCGGCTCCTCGGTGGTTGTAGGAGCAACCGTAGTCGGCTCCTCGGTGGTTGTAGGAGCAATCGTTGTAGGTGCCTCAGTCGTTGTAGGAGCAACCGTTGTAGGTGCCTCGGTCGTTGTAGGAGCAATCGTTGTAGGTGCCTCGGTCGTTGTAGGCTCTTCCGTAGTCGGCTGGGTAACATCCTTGGTTACATCGGTTGCTTCTACCTCCTGCTTTGCGGGCACGAGGTCGGTATCTGTCCATGATTTTGATGAAGTAAGAGCAAATATCTTTGAGTGATTGCCCAATCTGAGCTTTGTTGAAGAACCGTCGCCCGGGAACTGTTGGTTCTGACCCGAAGCGTTTACAATAACGGTAGCATACTCTGATTTTGAAAGGTCAAAATCGGATGATGTGACCTCGCCTGTTTCATTGTCCTTTTCAAGACAGGTTGTTGGAACTTCCAGGTAATAGTAGCCCGATGCTTCGTCATACTGCATCGTCTGTCCCGGCCAACCGTTGTTTGAGTATGTTTTTTCGGTTGATGTTTCTTCATCATAGATATATACGTTATACGGAACTTTCCAAGACTTTCTTTTTTCGTTATTGAAGAATATATAAATTCCCGAACCGTTATCCTCGGTCTTTACATATTTATATACATCCTCTGAGGTCTGTCCGTTGCCGTCGGTTGCGGTAAGCGTCAGTGTGATAGTATCGCCGTAGTTATAATCCGAACCGATGCGGATAGATGTTGTGCCGGTATAGGTAACAGGAGTTGAATCATCAAGGCAATATGTACCCGAAACAGCATTTTCAAGTCCGAGAGTAGTTACCATGGTGTCACCCTTGAAGCTTCCGCTTGCCGCAGAGCAGGTGTTTTTCGGAGTTGGCGTTTCATCATAAACAACCGCAACGCCCGTTGAACCGATAGAACCTGTAAGAGTACCGCCGGATACCGTAAACTTTGCGCCTGTAATTGTATCTGTATATGTGCCGTCGGCAAGACCTGTGTTTGCAATGCTTACATCGGCATTTGTACCGTTTGTATTTGAAAGCACAATTCCGCTTGTGCCTCTTACAACATAGGCGATATTATCCGATGAACCGAGGCTTTCCGACTGACCTACAAAGTTGTTATGGAACTTGTTGATCTCGGAAACGGCTGTGCTCTTGTAGGTGGTGTCGTTTGCGGCTTCGCCCATAAGAGCCGTGCCGGGACGTGCAAAATAGAGTGACGTTGCATCTTTTCTTGAAGCAACGATTGCCCAAGCCTTTACTATGTTCTCATCCGAAACGCCCGCTGTATTTGAAAGTCCGGCAGAACCCGATGTGCCTTCAAATGTATCATGTGATTCTGCCCAGAGAACTACGTTTGAAGCATCAGCGCCTGATTTATACTTAGCGTTTACGGCAGACGACGCCTTGCCGTTTACAACATTATACAGAACAGAATCGCCTGTTTTATTATCAGTAACATTAATATATTTGGTGTATGAATCAAAGCTTCTGCCTGCACCGCAGGTGTTGAGAATCTCGCCGTAGATATAGAGATCGTTGCCTGTTTTGGATTTGTAATATTCGCCTGCTTTGTCTGAAATCTCCTGCCAATAATCAGAAGCGTAATCTCCGTCATCGGGAGTTTCTATATGCTTTGCCGCATCGAAACGGAAGCCGTCAACGCCGCAGTCAATACATTCTTTAAGAAGATCGACAACTGCGTCCTGAACATTTTGATTACCGGTATTGAGGTCTGGGCAATTTGAAACGTGTCCCTGAACAACGCTCTTTACGCTTGCGTCGCTTGCAGAGATCTTGTTGCTGCGGAAATAATCGCTCTTGTTGTCATAGAAATCAGGCTGATATGTTTTAACCTGAGGGCTTAATGAGTTGGGATCATTCTCATTTTCATTGCCCATATGGTTTGATACAATATCGCAGATAATCTTAATTCCGTACTTGTCGGCTTCTGTACAAAGGTCGGCAAGCTCCTCCTTTGTGCCAAGCCAGGTTTGCTGGGCTATAGACATACTTACCGGCTGATACAGCTTCCACCACTGACCCGAAACATCGGCAGAGGCACTGTAATCCTTTGGCTGCTGTACAGGAGAGGTCTGTACGGTTGAATATCCTGCTGCCGCAATAGAGGGCAGGTTTTCTTTTATTGAGTTATAAGACCAGTTAAATGCGTGCAAAATAACACCGTCCTGCACCTTTGCCTGAACAGGCGCAGAGGAGGAAACGCTTGATTCGTCCGACGAAACAGCGTTTGCCGTGATTGCAAATGCAGCCGATGATGTTATGAGCGATGCCGCAATAACAAGGCTTACAATTTTTTTGATTGGTTTCATCAAAAACATCCTTTCTAATTAATACGTCTTAATTATATCAAAGCGAGCAAAAAATGTATATGTTAATTGCTACAAATTTGATTTGAAAATTTTGTGCAAAATTTGCAAATCCTTGGAACAATATGCAAAACGTACTTTATAAACAACAGGCTGTCCCATTTTTTTACATATACTGATTGACATTTCAAATTTATTAGAATATAATTTTTAATGATACTTTATCGTGGTGTTTTACACCTTTTTATCAAAATTTCAAAACGGACAGAGTGGTGCATAAATGGAGCAGACGGCTAAGAAAACGATAGTTTCGCTAAAGGATATTTTTGTAAGATTTGACGGAGAGGTAATTCTCAATCACATTAATCTTGATATTTGCGAAAAGGAATTTGTGACTATCTTGGGTCCGAGCGGCTGCGGCAAAACAACAACCCTCAGAATTATCGGCGGTTTTGTTGAGCCCGAAAGCGGAGATGTGATATTTGACGGTAAAAGGATTAATAATCTTCCTCCGAACAAACGCAATGTAAATACCGTTTTTCAGAAATATTCGCTGTTTCCCCACCTTAATGTTTACGATAACGTCGCATTCGGGCTAAAGCTTAAAAGGCTCCCGAAAGATGAAATAAAAGCAAAGGTCACAAAGATGCTTGCCGCAGTTGACCTCAAGGGCTATGAAAAGCGTTCCATATCCAAGCTTTCGGGCGGTCAGCAGCAGCGTGTTGCCATTGCAAGGGCGCTTGTATGCGACCCTGAAATAATTTTGCTTGACGAACCGCTCGGTGCGCTTGACCTAAAGCTGAGAAAAAGTATGCAGCTTGAATTAAAAGAAATTCAGCAAAAAACTGAAAAAACCTTTATATATGTAACCCACGACCAAGAGGAAGCACTGACTATGAGCGACAGAGTGGTTGTTATGAACAACGGCTCTATTGAGCAAATCGGCACTCCCGAGGATATATACAACGAGCCGGTCAATGCGTTCGTAGCCGACTTTATCGGAGAAGCAAACATTTTAAACGGCATTATGATAGACGACTGCCGTATAGAAATACTCGGCAAAGAGCTTGAGTGCGTTGACAAAGGATTCGGCAAAAATGCGCCTGTTGACGTTGTTATCCGTCCCGAAGACATTGAAATAACAACCCCGGAAAACGGACAGCTTACGGGCGTTGTGGAAAATTCGACCTTTAAGGGCGTGCACTACGAGATGAGCGTGATGTGCGAGGGCTGCGAAATACTCATACATTCAACCAAAACCGCCGAAATAGGCAGCAGGATAGGTATGCGTGTAATCCCGTTTAACATTCAGATTATGAACAAGCTTCTGCCGTTTTATGATAATGTTATTGAAGCCGAGGTTTCATACGGTGACGAAAACGGCAACTGCTTTGAATTTGAGCTTGAGGGTGAAACAATAAAGGTGGAAAACCACTTCTTTGCCCAAGGAACAAAACTCAGAATCACTCTGCCGCCGGACGCACTTTCGCTTGCGGCAGACGGTATCGGCGACCTTAAAGACCTTTATATTGAATCGGTCGTTTACAAAGGCAGACACAATGAGATAATTCTTGAGTCCGACGAGCGCAAATGGCTTATGCTCAGCGACACCGACGAACAGGTTGCAACCTACGTTCCGCTGAGCTTTGATTTTGAAAAAGCAAAATTTGAAGTAATCGGACAGGAGGGCTGAAAATGAAATCACGCAAGCCCTCTATTCCCTACCTCATATGGATGGTAGTTTTTACAATGATACCCATTGTTATGATAGGCATAACGGCTTTTAAGGACAAGCAGGGCAATTTTTCGCTTCAGCCGATGATAAATGCGTTTTATTACACTGATGTATTTGTAAAGTCGCTTTGGATAGCGCTTATCTCAACAGCCATATGCCTTTTGCTTGCATATCCGCTTGCATACATCATAACAAGAATGAAAAAGTCCTCGCAGAACACCGTAATTATGCTGATGATGATACCTATGTGGATGAATTTTCTCCTCAGGATATATGCGTGGATAACGATACTGCAAAAAAACGGACCCGTTGATATGGCGCTTTCGTTTCTCGGTATTCACGGAACATATATCGGCAACACTGCGGCCGTTGTGTTGGGAATGGTTTATGAATATCTGCCGTTTATGGTACTGCCGATATACACCGTTATGAGCAAAATTGACGGAGGACTTATAGAGGCGGCTCAGGATCTCGGTTCAAACAACTTTGCGGTATTCAAAAAGGTGGTTTTCCCGTTGAGCATACCCGGCGTTATTTCGGGAATAACACTTGTTTTTGTGCCGAGCGCAAGCACGTTTCTTGTAGCTCAGTATCTTGGCGGAACGGACGATATTATGATAGGCGATATTATTGACAAGATTTTTTGGACCGACCGGAACACAGGCTCGGCAATCTCGCTTATCCTTATGATATTTATTTTTGTTTTCCTTGTTATTATGAACTTCTTTGGCGACGAGGAGGCGATTGCGTGAAAAACCACAAGAGCAAAAACGGCGTTTTGTCAAAAATCTATATTGTTTTGCTGATGATATTTATGTATGCGCCGATTGCGGTTTTGATCTTCTTTTCGTTCAACGACAGCAAAACGACTATTTGGAAGGGCTTTACGCTTAAATGGTATGAACAGCTTTTTAAGGACGATAATATAATGAACGCCCTTGGCAACACGCTGATAATTGCGGTGCTTGCGTCAATCTTTGCAACCGTACTCGGAACAGCCGCCGCAATAGGAATAAGCAACTTCAAAGGTAAAAAACGTCTTATAATTCAAAATGTGTCCAACATACCGATTATCAGCCCCGACATCGTTATGGGCGTTTCGCTTATGCTTCTGTTTACGTTTTTGGGCGTTATGTTCAACTTTGAAATGGGTTTCTTTACGGTTTTGATAGCGCACATCTGCTTTTGCGTTCCGTTTGTTGTTCTTAACGTTATGCCGAGGATAAAACGTATGGATCAAAGCATTTACGACGCTGCGCTTGATCTCGGATGTAACCAGTGGCAGGCATTTTACAAGGTTATAATTCACGAACTGATGCCCGGAATTTTTTCGGGACTTCTGATGAGCTTTACCTATTCGCTTGATGATTTTATCATAACCTATTTTACAAGAGGAGCAAAGTTTCAAAACCTCTCTATTGAGATATATTCAATGACGCACAGAAGAATATCTCCGAAAATCAACGCTCTTTCCGCCCTGCTTTTTCTTGCGGTGCTCATCGTTATGATATTGATAAATCTGCGTGACAGACACGATGAAAAGGCAATGGCGAAGAAAACATAAATAAATGAGGAGTAAAGGAGTTAAAAAATGAAAAGAGTAATCAGCATTATCCTTGTTCTTGTGCTTTCGGCAGTTACCGCCTGCTTTGCGGGATGCGGCGAAACAACCAAGAACGCAGGCGAAGTCAATGTTTACAACTGGGGCGAGTATATTTCAAACGGTGAAGACGGACTTATGGACGTTATTGACGAGTTTGAAAAAGAAACGGGAATTACGGTAAACTATACAACATATGAAACCAACGAGGAGCTTTACAATATGCTGAAAAACAGCAATGTAAGCTATGACGTTGTTATTCCGTCGGAGTATATGATAAGCAAAATGATTGATGAGGATATGTTGCTTGAGCTTAACTTTGACAATATTCCTAACTACAAATACATCACGGATCGCTTCAAAAATTTAGCCTGCGATCCCGACGGCAAATACACCGTTTGCTACAGCTGGGGTGTTACGGCAATGGTTTATGACAAGACCAAGGTGTCTGAAAAGCCGACTTCGTGGGAGGCTCTTTGGGACGAAAATCTCAGCGGAGAAATCTTGATGTTCAACAACAGCAGAGACGCTATGGCTATCGCAATGCAGCTATGCTCAATTAATCCCGCAAACTGCACAAATGACGATGTTGACAAGGCAGCCGCAAAGCTTGCCGAGCAAAAGCCGCTTCTTAAAAAATACGTTATGGATCAGGTGTTTACCGAAATGGAAAACAGTCAGGCCGCAATAGCTCCCTATTACGCAGGCGATATTGCTACAATGATAGAAGCTAACCCCGATCTTGACTATGCGCTTCCAAAGGACGGCTCAAACCTGTTTTATGATGCAATGTGTATTCCAAAATGCAGTAAGAATAAGGAAAACGCAGAAAAATTCATTAACTTTATGCAAAAGCCCGAGGTTGCCGCCGCTACCTGCGAATACCTGAGATACGGCACGCCGAACCGGGAAGCGTTTGACAGCTATGTAAGCGACGACATTAAAAACAGCGAGCTGACATCTCCAAGCGATGAATATCTTGACAAATGCTATGTTTTCACAAATGTATCGGACGAGGTATATTCATATATGCAGGAACAGTTCGTAAAAATCCAGGCTGAATAACCGACATAATAATATATTAACAAGATAACAAAAGCCGACTGAGAGAGCTTGTCTTTCAGTCGGCTTTTGTATTTGATGTGTTGTATCATAAACCGGTTTCGACGTTATACCGAAACATATTTTCCGCTTATATTAACCGCTTTGAACTTTTTATCAACTGCACTGAGGTTTACGTCATCGCCAATGACGATAAATATTTCCTGACCGTTTTCTATCGGTGACGTCACGGCTTTTTCACGGGTGGCGTTTAACTCTATCCAGCCGTTGTCCCCCTGCATAAAACCTTTTATGCGGTATATTTTACCGCAGGCATTATCGCCGATAATGTCGTTAATTGTGGGGACAAGCTCAGCTTCGGGCATTCTGACGTGCATAATGTAATGCGTTGCGGATCTGATAGTTTCGCTTGAGTACAGCTTGACATACTCTTCAAACCGCCAGCCCGAGTTTTCAAGCAATGCAAAATCATCGTCGTCAAGATTGCTCCAGTCCTTTGCAAACACATCATCCGCAGCAATACGGCGTTTACAGCTTATATTTTCAAGCGCTCTGTTGATATGGTACGATATTTTGCAAATTTGAGCATTTGATATGTTGCCGTGAAGCTTGCTGATTATCACTCTGCCCGAACACGCCGCCTCAGAGCCGAGCAAAAATTCCATTTGCTTTGAAAGCTCATTTTCAAGCTCGCCGTCAACCACGGTTAAAACACTCCCCGGCTCATACCAACGGTCAAGCGGATCTTCACTCAGGGTATCAAAAAATTCGTCCATATCGAAAATTCCCGACGGTTCAACTATAACCCTGTCAAACCCCTGCATACCGAGCGTTATCAGCTTTGTTTTAAAGCGGCGTTTATGACAGCCGGGATCACCGCCGCCCGCTATCATTTCGAGCTGGCAGCTATCGTCCTCAAGCTCCTGCAAAAGCATCATATCCACATTTACCGCACCGAAATCATTTTCGATTATCGCAATTTTTCTGCCGAGCCGTTTTTGGTATTGAGCATACAGCTTTATAAACGTAGTTTTTCCAGAACCTAAAATTCCTGTTATCAAATCGACTTTTATCATCTTTTCACCGTCTTTCTCAGGGAAGTTTTTTTGGCTTTGGCACAGGCAGCTCATCATACACAGCGTCAAACAAACTTTTTAAAAAGTGCTTATCTTCAACTTCATCAACCAACAGCATTTCCTTTGCACCATCATAGGGAAGCTCGTATTTGGCGTTGGGCATAAGCTTCTTCGCGGCGTTTACGGGCTTTAAAAGTAGCCTGTCGTCATAAATTCCGCCGACGATTTTGCCATTGTAATAGAGTATATATTCGCCCATCATTGACCTGTAGGAAATTTCGTCAAGATTTGAGAGCTGTTCCAGAATAAAACTCAGATAATCTTTGCTTGATGACATAATAATCCTCCCACTATTTATACTTGATTTTATAATGATAATTATACCATTTTTCATATTGTCACACAACAGCAAAAGGTCTTCCGGTTCAGAAAGCCTTTTGAATCTATCCGACAGATTGTAGCAGTGCAAGGGAGCGTCAGCTCCTAAGGGGGGTTAAATGGGAGATTAAAACTCCCACCTAAATTCTAAAGTGTCATCCGCCTAAAAGGCGGGTGACACTTGCACTTAGATTTAAATCGGAGCAAGGCTCTGCTTTGCTTGCAAAGAGCAGAACTTGCGATAGATTGCAAACAGTGCAAGGGAGCGTCAGCTCCTAAGGGTTTAAGTGGGAGATTATAACTCCCACTGAAATTCTGAAGTGTCACTCGCCTAAAAGGCGGGTGACACTTGCACTTAGATTATATCTTCTTTTAGTGTTTCTACGATAGTATCTTTCTTGGTTTTGTTTACCGAATATATCATAGTCAGGCAGATTATTGCAAACACCACTGCGATAACTATAAGATATAGCCGCCGGTTTATTATAAACGGAATGGTGTTTTGTGCAATGCTTTGATTCATCAAAAAGCTGAGAAGAATACTTATCGGAAGCGCAAAAATCAGAGCCTTTATTCCGTAAAGCGAGCTTTCAAGCATTATCATCTTGTTAAAGCCCTTTGGCGTTACACCTACGGATTTAAGCATTGCAAATTCTTTTTTCCTTGCCGCAATACCGGTTGATATTGTGTTTATGATATTTGCTATGGTGATAAGTGTTATCAGCGCAACAAAGCCATATACGAACACTTCAATAATATACACGACTGTATTCATCGTCTGAAACTGTTCCGCTAAATCGTAGACTGTTACAGTTTGAAAGTCAAAGGCCTCAAGCGCCTTTTTAAGCTCCTTTTTAACATCACTGTGTGCTTTGGTTTCAATACCTGCAAGATAAACAAGATTTTGTTTTATATCATCGCTCACACAATTATAATATGCAGAATACGGAACGTAAAACGAAATTGACTTCTGAGGATTAAGTTTGCAGGCTACCTTTGAACCGTCATACTTTATTTCACCCGTTACCGTAAAATCGGCACCGAAGTCGTTTTCGCTAAACGAGCTTATCTTTGCACCGATTATGCTGTCATTGAACACCTTTCCGCCGCCTGCGTTGTGACTTATATTGTTCATCACAAGGGCGTTTAGTTCTTTGCCGTAGTAATCGTTATAATCTATTCCGTTTGATTTGCAAAGATCGTTGAATTTATCGTCGTCAAGAAGATTGATAAACACCTGGCAGGTACTGTTGAAAATATTTTTATAGGCGTTTGTAAGATGATCGCTGTTTGTAAGGTCATCAAAGCCGTCGATTTTACCTCCTACCCTAAAATAACCGGAGCTGGTGCAGTAATAATCATCTATACCGCTTGTCGAGTCGAGTATATCGTTCAGTTTATCCTTGCTTTCATATTCAACGCTGACCTGTATCTTATAGGGGATTTCTTCTTCAAGATTTGCCGCCGATAAAAAGATTTGACAGAAGTAATTGCACGACAAAAACAATATTACGGACAGTGCAATAGAAATCGTGATAACCCTTGATTTTCTGCCGTTGCGTTTTATGCTTTTGTGGGCAAGCTCTCCCTCATATCCGAAAATTTTTCTGATAAAAAACGGGGTTTTCAGTTTGTGCGGCTTTGCCTTGATTTCCTGTCTTTGCCTGATTGCGTCAATCGGGGTGATCTTTGATGCCTTTACGGCAGGAACGACCGAAGCGATAAATATTGTCAGCACGCTGAAAATAATTATGCAGATTATTGTCCACAACGGAACAACAGTATTGATAGTCAGGTCGTTGTCTTGCAGTCCCCTTATCATTGCTGTACCGATAATCTGATTGCCGATATATTTGAGCGTTACGGAAATGCCGAGTATTCCTGCTCCGATTCCGAGGGGAATACCGATGAGTCCGAATAAGAATCCCTCAAAGTATATCGAGCCTCTTTTTTGGCGTTTTGTTGCGCCTACCGAAGCAAGCATACCGAGATAACGCACCCTTTCGGAAAGCGACATTGCAAAGGCGTTGTATATAAGCGCCACAGACGCTATGACTATAATTATCAATATAGTTGCTATCATCGGCAAAAGAGCCGCAAAACTGCCTCCGTCATCATAGGCAAAATAACAGTCAAGTATTTCGTTGTTGACAGAACAGCTTTCTCTTGTAACCCCGACCTCGTTCATTATGTCATAAACGACGTTGAGTGAATTGCTGTTCAGTTCTTTAAGCTTGATTCTTGCACAAGCCGAAGAAAACGGCTCGCTGTCATCAAAGCCGCAGATAATACTGCAATACTGATATGTCGCATAGTTATTGTGCATTATGGCGGTAATTTTGAACTGCCTGTTTTCGGAAAAATTAAGCTTCTCATTCTTTGAATATTCGTCCGAGCTTATTTCATCATCGCTCAAAGAAGCTCTTTCGTCAATAGGAACAGTAACCGTATCGCCAAGCTTCCAGTCAAGCGAATTGTCATCTATAAAGCTTTGTTCAACTGCAATTTCGCCCGAATTCTTCGGGATCTCGCCGTCATACTTACCCGTAAATATCAGCTTGCTGTTGTTTGTGTCGGACACAAGCATTGAGCCTGTGCCGAGCTTGTCGCTCTCCCTGTTTTCAAGCTGATAGTTGATGCTTTTCATTGCGAAAAGTCCGACTGTGTCTATTCTTTCATCGGACTTTAGTATTTCTATCTGACGCTTGTCAACGCTTGCAATTTGCAAAACACTGTCGCCGTCAAGCATTACAGATATATCAACAAACAAATTAAGAAACGATGCGATTGCAACAAACACGGCGGTTATCATTGCAACAGAGATGCAAACGCCAAGTGCGGTTATTGCGGTTCTGCCCTTGTTTGCTTTAAGGTGGCGCAGAGTGAGTTTGTTTACAATTCTCAACCCATACTCACCTCATCTCCGGTTATCCTGCCGTCTTCTACAGATATAATCCTGTCGGCAGAAAGCGCAATCTTTTCGTCGTGGGTGATTATGATTACGGTCTGGTTGTTTTCCTTGTTGAGCTTCCTCATCAGAGAAATAATCTCCCTGCTGTTTTCGCTGTCAAGATTACCCGTAGGCTCGTCTGCAAGCATAAGCGCAGGGTTGTTTACCATCGCTCTGCCGATTGACACCCTCTGCTGTTGTCCGCCCGAAAGCTGATTTGGCAGATATTTAAGCCTTTTTTCGAGTCCGAGCCTTTCAACAAGGCTTTCAATCATCTTTTTGTCAGGCTTTCTGCCGTCAAGCAAAAGCGGCAAAGTTATGTTTTCTTCAACCGTAAGTATAGGGATAAGGTTATAGAACTGATAAATAAGCCCTATTTGTCTGCGCCTGAATATTGCAAGCGCAGTTTCGTTCAGTGTTGAAATATCGGTGTTATTGATTATTACGCTTCCGCTTGTCGGAGTGTCAACTCCTCCCAGAATATGCAGTAATGTGGATTTTCCCGAGCCCGAAGGGCCGATAATTGCGACGAATTCTCCCTGATCTACAGTGAATGATACATTGTCAAGAGCCTTTACCATTGTTTCGCCCTTGCCGTAAACTTTAGAAAGATTTTTAACCTCAAGTATTTTCATTGTTCTTTCTCTCCTTTCGCCGCTTATAATATAATTTCAATATTACTTTTTAATGACTTTTAAATTACATTATCGTCACATTACACTATCGCTTTATAAAACCGTACCTCAAAGGTCGTTCCGACTCCTAACGTACTGTTTACTTTTATAACGGCTTTCTGCTTTTCAAAAATAGTTTTTGCAAGCGCAAGACCAATGCCTATGCTGTTTTTTGAACTGTTCTTGCCGTAATAGAACCTCTCAAAAATATGAGGAAGATCCTCTTTTGAAATTCCGCACCCGTTGTCGCTTATGAATATGCTGTCATAGATATTTGTACTGCCGCTCGTTATGCTGAGCGTGCCTCCATTGTCGGTATGTTCGATACAGTTTTTTATTATATTTCCAAATGCTTCAATGCTCCAGTTTTTGTCGCCGTTAAACACAAAATCATTCGCCGTATTTTCAAGTCTTATGTTCTTAAACTCAAGAGCAATTAAAAACGGCGTAAGGCTTTCGTTTATGACGTCCTTGACCGACTGCTTTTCACTTTTCAGCTCTATTGTGCCTGCGTCAAGCTTGGAAAGCTTCAGCAAAGTTATAATAAGCCACTTCATTTTATCAAGCTGAGTTTCTATTATTGACAAAAACTCCGCGCGCTTTGCTTCGTTGCTTTCATCTTTAAGCAAGTCTGTCATCATCATTATTGAGGTCAGCGGAGTTTTGATTTGATGAGAAATATCCGCAAGCGACTCTGCAAGACTTGTCTTATCCTTTGCAAGCTTTTCCTTTTGAGTTTGCAATATCGTTATCACCTTGTACAGGTTGTTTTTCAAAATAGACAGTTCGCCCTCGGTATTTTCGTTTATATTAAGGTCGTAATTGCCCGAACAAACCAAGGAAAGGTAGTTGTTAAGCTCATTTATCTTTTGGTAGCGCTTTTTTGTGTAAACCAAAAACACCGCTGTAACACATAGCCCGAGCAAAAGGCAGAGTGCTCCGCAAAAGGCATCTAAAGCAAAGCAGACCGCCGAAAAAACGGCAGTCAGCGCAAGAGAAATTATCAGTATCATTTTTATGTCTTTATTAATCATTTTCAATCACATAGCCGATACCCCGAACGGTTTTTATAAACTCAGGCTCGGTCGGCTCCTCCTCAATTTTATCTCTGAGTCTTTTAATATAAACGGTAAGAGTGTTTTCCTCAACAAAATCGCCCGTAACATCCCAGATATTTTCAAGCAGCTTTTTGCGTGACATAACAACTCCCCGATTATTCAGCAATATAAGCAAAAGGCGGTATTCAAGTGCAGTCAAGACTATTTCTTTTCCGTCCTTATACACCTTGGCTTCGTTTGTGTTTACTTCAAGATTTTTGATATTAATAACGCCGCTCTTAAAATCCTTGTTGTATCTTCTGAGAACGCTTTTTATTCTGAGCATAAGCTCCTTTACTCTGAACGGCTTTGAAATATAGTCGTCTGCGCCCAGTTCAAAGCCCATAACCACATTTACTTCATCATCGTAAGCGGTAAGAAATATCACGGGCAGATCGCCGTGCGATTTTATTTTTTTGCACACATCATAACCGTTGCCGTCGGGCAGGGTTAGGTCAAGAATATAGAGCGCAAATTTTTTGCTTTTGATTATTTCCATTGCCTGTGAAACGGATTTTGCGTGAGTTACATTATACCCTTCGTTGTTAAGCGAATAGCACAGACCTATGCCTACGGCCTCATCGTCTTCAAGTAAAAATATATCCATAATATACCTCCGAAAGGTTATTTACATCGGAGCAATGCTTTGCTTGCAAAAAGCAAAGTTTGCGATAAATTGCAAGCAGTGCAAAGGAGCGTCAGCTCCTCAGGATTTTAGTGGGAGATTATAACTCCCACTAAAATTCTGAAATGTCACCCACCTAAAAGACGGGTGACATCTGCACTTAGGTTATAATTTTATTTTATCATATCAACAGCATAACTTCCATTACAAAATTGTAAGTATGAAAATAAAACTAGCTTTACCTTGAAAAGCAATGTATTTCTTGACAAAACTACTGATTTCATATAGAATAAATAAATGTCAATAATATGTTTCCGTAGCTCAGCTGGATAGAGCGACCGCCTCCTAAGCGGTAGGTCGGGTGTTCGAATCACCTCGGGAACGCCAAAAACTCCGCCGAAAGCTCTGTAAAATTAGTGCTTTCGGCGTTTTTATAAGATTTGTTTATCAAAATCATACTCAATAAAAAATTGATTTTCTTGTTGACTTTTGAAAATAAATGATATATAATACTAATTAAGAACTTATCCTAATAAGGAGAAGAAATGAACAGAAGAAATACAATACAAAAAAGCTTAGTGCTTAATGCCGTTAATGAATTGCGAAAACATGTAACAGCAGATGAAGTATATGAGTTCATAAAAAAAGAACATCCCACCATAGGAAAGGGCACAGTTTACAGAAACTTGGGGATTCTCGCCGAAGAAGGAGCAATCAGAAAAGTTGAAGTTCCCGACGGACCGGACCGATTTGATTTTACGCTGAAAAACCATTACCATGTAAAATGCGTCCGATGCGGCAACATTTTTGATGTAGATATGGACGAAGTACCCGATTTAGAAAAAAGTATTCATAATACGCACGGAGTAAAATTTCTGAGCTATGATATTTTCTTTAAAGGAATATGCCCTATATGTTTAAAAAAAGAAAAGGAGGAATGTTAATGAACAAAAAAGCATTGCACAGGCTCAGTTACGGTCTGTTTGTTCTGACAGCAAAAGAGGCGGATAAGGACGGCGGCTGCATTATCAATACGGCAATACAAGCGGCCTCGGAGCCAAATCAGTTGAGTATTTGTGTGAACAAGTTGAATAATACACACGATATGATTAAAAAAACCGGAGAATTTACGGTATCGGTTTTGAGCCAATCTGCAACATTTGATTTATTTAAGCATTTTGGATTTCAGTCAGGACATGAAGTCGATAAATTTGAAAATTTTAATAAATGCAAACGCGGTAAAAACGGCATTAACTACATTACAGAGGGTACAAATGCCTATTTATCCGTAAAGGTGAGCAAAACTGAAGATTTAGGCTCACATACTATGTTCATCGGTGAGATTACGGATATGGAAGTATTAAGCGACAATCCCTCCGTAACCTATGAATATTATCAGAAATACATTAAGCCAAAGCCGCAAGCTGTCGGGAAAACCAATGAGGGTCAGACTATTTGGCGTTGTACAATTTGCGGCTATGAATATATAGGCGAAGAACTGCCGGAAAACTATATATGTCCCATATGTAAACATCCGGCGTCGGATTTTGAAAAAATAATTAATAAAACGGAGGAAAACAAAATGACAACCAATAAATACGCAGGAACACAAACAGAAAAGAATTTGCAGGAAGCTTTTGCAGGCGAATCTCAGGCAAGAAATAAGTATACATATTTTGCGTCTGTTGCTAAAAAAGAAGGCTATGAGCAGATGTCCGCATTGTTTTTGAAAACAGCCGACAATGAAAAAGAACATGCAAAGATGTGGTTCAAGGAATTAGCCGGAATCGGTAATACAATAGAAAACCTAACTGCGGCTGCCGAGGGTGAAAACTACGAGTGGACTGATATGTACGAAGGCTTTGCCAAGACAGCCGAGGAGGAAGGCTTTACCGAGCTTGCGGCGAAATTCAGAGCAGTGGCAGCTATTGAAAAGCATCACGAAGAAAGATACCGCGCACTTCTTAAAAATATTGAAACCGCTCAGGTATTTGAAAAGAGTGAAGTTAAGGTATGGGAATGTCGCAACTGCGGTCATATCGTAGTCGGCACAAAGGCTCCCGAGGTATGTCCTGTATGTAATCATCCGCAGAGTTACTTTGAGGTTCACGCTGAAAACTACTAATTAAAGCGTTAAAACAGCTCATAAAACTCAGCAAAATCACTTTAACCAAAATCGGTATTTTTCATCAGAAAGATGCCGATTTTTATTTTTTACTCACATTTTTAAAGTAATAGGTAAAAATATCAGATTTTCACAGGTTTGACCGAATTGCTTATGCAATTTGACAAAAAAGCAGTAAAATATTCGTGAATTTTACTTATGGAAAAGGCTTTGCGGCGGTGATATAATTTTATAAATATAACCTAAGTGCAAAGGGGTTGCTTTTATGCAGGAAACCTATGAAGAGAAAATAATCAGACGACTTAAAACAAAGCAAAGGATAATTGATGTTGCCGCAGGCAGGCAAAAGGCTGACCTGGTGCTGAAAAATGCAAAATATCTTAATGTTTTTTCAAATGAATTTTTGCAGGGTGATATTGCCGTTGCAAACGGACTTGTCGCAGGCGTCGGAGATTACGAGGGCGAAACCGAAATCGACGTATCGGGCAAGCTTGTTTTGCCCGGATTTATTGATGCACACATTCATATTGAAAGCTCTATGGTAACACCCAAAGAATTTGCAAAAGCCGTAGTTGCTCACGGCACAACAACGGCTATCACAGACCCTCATGAAATTGCAAACGTAATGGGACTCGACGGCATTGAATATATGATACAGGCTTCAAAGGATCTGCCCATAGATGTACATTTTATGCTTCCGTCCTGCGTGCCTGCAACCGAAATAGACGAAAGCGGCGCAAAGCTCGGCTATAAAGATATTGATACTTATTTTGAACATAAAAAGGTACTCGGACTTGCAGAGATGATGAACTATGTCGGTATTGTCAACGCCGACGGCGATGTAGTATCAAAAATAATTGCATCTCAGGCTCATCACAAAAAAATTGACGGTCACGCTCCCGGGCTTTCGGGCAACGACCTAAACGCCTACATTGCGGCAGGCGTTTACTCGGACCACGAGTGTTCTGACTTTGAAAATGCACTTGAAAAGCTCAGAAAAGGTCAGTTTATTATGATAAGAGAGGGCACTGCGGCACACAACCTCAAGGCTCTTATGCCTCTTTTGTGTCAGCAATATTATTCACGCTGTATGTTTGCGACGGACGACAAGCATCCGAGCGACCTTTTATACGGCGGCCATATTGACTACATAGTAAAGCAGGCGTTAAAGGACGGTGCCGACCCGATAATTGCCCTGAAAACCGCTACTCATCACGCCGCAAGGTACTTTTTGCTCAACAACAAGGGTGCAATAGCTCCGGGATATCTTGCAGACATTGTGGTTATCGACAATCTGTCGGATTTTAATGTTGAAAGGGTATTCAAGCGCGGCAAAACTGTTTTTGACGGCGAGGTAAAGGAGTTTGACGCACCGAAAATTGACGAAAATCTTGTTAGGAAAAGCCTTGACACCTTCCACCTGAACAAGGTTACCCCTAAAAGCTTTAAAGCAGACGGAAAACTCGGTCTTATCGGGCTTATAGAAGGAGAGCTTCTTACCCGAAATCTTGGCACGGCGGACGGTATTGACGTTGAAAATGATATTCTGAAAATCGCCTGCATTGAACGGCACAAGAATACCAACCACATCGGGGTGGGATATGTAAAGGGATATTCGCTTAGATCGGGAGCTGTTGCCACCTCGGTTGCCCATGATTCGCACAATATTATCACAGTAGGATGCAACGACAGCGATATTGCCTTAGCCGTAAACGCTATAAAGGACAGCAAGGGCGGAATTGCCGTTGTTGAAAACGGCGAGATAAAGGCTCTGCTTGAACTGCCTGTTGCCGGATTGATGTCCGACGAACCGCTTGAAACAGTCAACGAGAAGCTCGAAAACGCAAAATCGGCGGCATATAGGCTTGGTGCAGATAAGGGAATCGACCCGTTTATGACGCTGTCATTTTTAAGCTTGCCTGTAATCCCGTCGCTGAGAATAACAACAAAGGGCGTTTTTGACGTTGAAAAATGGAAGATCTTATAACCCAAGTGTAACGTTACGGTCTTTTAGGCGGTGGGACATTAGATTATTCCTATAAGTAAAAATACATAAAACTTTTGTCGAATATCTGATTATTTTCGAGATAATCATTGAAAAAGAAATTTTATTGTGATAAAATTAAATTGCTCGGTAGAACGATTAAATAAAATGAGAGGATGAAAACAAAATGGACAAATTTTTTAAGATCACCGAAAAGGGATCTACTGTTCGTACCGAAATAATCGCAGGTATTACCACGTTTATGGCAATGGCTTATATTCTTTTGGTAAACCCCGGTATTTTCGGAAATCTTGGAGGCGAAGCAGGATCTGACGGTTTTGCTTCAATGTATGGTGCTGTATATATTGCAACCGCTGTTTCGGCTGTTATCGGTACAGTTCTTATCGGCTTGCTTTCAAACCTGCCGTTAGCTCAGGCTTCCGGCATGGGACTTAACGCATTCTTTGTATATACAGTATGCTTTGGCTTAGGCTTCTCTTATGCTAATGCACTTTTGTTTGTTCTTGCAGACGGCATTTTATTTATTATCCTGACAGCTACAGGCTTGAGAAACATAATTTTCAATGCAATTCCGAAACCTGTTAAAGCCGCTATTCCCGCAGGTATCGGCTTGTTTATCGCGTTTCTCGGCTTGCAGGATTCGGGCCTTGTTGTTCCGAATGAATCAACAGGTGTTTCACTTGCTTCATTCAACCTTTTGGGTACTGCAACATGGGGTTCGATTATGCCGCTGCTCATAACTGTTGCAACGCTTGTTCTTATCGCAATTCTTACAAAAAGAAAGGTAAAGGGCGCTATCCTTTGGAGTATCCTCATCGGTGCTATACTTTACTATGTTCTTGGATTTACAACAGGCAATACGGTTTATAACGACACCTTCTATAACAATCTTGACTTCAATCCGTTTAATGCGTTCGGTCAGTTTGCCGACAACGCTTTCCTTAAGGTATTCACCGACGGCTTTAACTTTGACGCATATCTCAGTGTTGAGGGACATTCGGTTGGCGGTCTTGTAATCGCATTCATCACAACCGCTCTTGCTTTCTGCCTTGTTGATATGTTTGATACATTAGGCACTCTCTACGGCGCTTGCCGTGCAGGCAACCTTCTTGTTAAAGGCAAAGACGGCGAAATGGAAGTTCCCAATATGAACAAAGCTATGATGGCTGACGCTATCGCAACCTGCTCAGGTGCTGTTTGCGGTACTTCAACCGTAACAACATTCGTTGAATCATCAGCAGGTGCCGCTGCAGGCGGTAAAACAGGTCTTTCTTCAATGGTAACAGCCGTTCTGTTCGTTGTTGCACTGTTCTTCTCACCGGTTGCCGCACTTATTCCTGCTTGTTCATATTCTGCCGCACTTATATTTGTAGGCGTGCTTATGATGGGCTGTGTTAAAGATATCGACTGGAGCGATATTTCGGTTGCCGTTCCGGCATTCCTTACAGTTGCGCTTATGTCGTTCACCTATAACATTTCCTACGGTATTTCATTCGGTCTTATCTCCTACATCATCATTAAGCTCTTTACAGGCAAGGCTAAAGAGATTAATGTCGGCACATATATCATTGCAATACTCTTTGCATTAATGTTCTTCCTGACGCACTGATTTTTGAAATACATATAATAAAGGTTGTTCTTTGAGCAAATTTTCCGCCCGAATTTTTAAATCCGGGCGGATTTTTTAAAATTGGAGCATCAATCTTCTTTGCCTGCAAGAAACAGGGCTTGCAAAAGACTACAGCCCCTAAAGTGACGCCTGCTGCCTAAAAAGCGAGGGACATCTGCAATTAGATTATCAAAAAAACGTTTATAAGCTTGATTAAACGGCAAAAATGCTTTACTTTGACAAATTGCATGATATAATTTAGATAGTGGTATTGTACACAATTTTAAAACCGTTCGGGAGGCGGAATATGATCTATACCGTTACTTTAAATCCTTCATTAGATTATATTGTTCACCTTGATAAGCTTTTTCAAGGCAAAACCAACCGTACATTAAATGAGGAATATCAAATCGGCGGTAAGGGAATAAATGTATCAAAAATGCTTTCCGTACTCAAAATTCAAAATACCGCACTTGGGTTTGCCGCAGGCTTTACGGGAGAAAAAATACTTAACGAATTAAAGGGCGACAAAATCAACGCCGATTTTATTAAATTAAAAAACGGCGTTTCAAGAATTAACGTAAAAATTCTTGCAGATACGGAAACCGAAATTAACGCAAACGGAGCAGACCCCGATTTTGAGGAGTTTGAATTGTTGTTTGAAAAACTAAGCTCAATAAGAAGTGAAGATACGCTTGTCCTTGCAGGCAGTGCCCCGCGCTCGGCAGGCAAAGACATATACTCAAAGCTGTTGAGTAAGGTTGCCGATAAAAATATAAAAATCGTTGTTGATGCAGAAAAAGAACTTTTGCTCGACACTCTGAAATATAAGCCGTTTTTGATAAAGCCGAACAAGCAAGAACTCTGTCAAATATTTGACACCGAAATAAACGGCCTTAAAGATATTGAAAAGCACGCCAAAAAGCTCCGTGATATGGGTGCAGAAAACGTACTCGTTTCACTCGGCAAAGACGGTGCGCTTTTGGTTGATAAATATGATAATGTCCTAAGGCAAAGCGCACCGAGCGGCAAAGCCGTAAATACCGTGGGCGCAGGTGATTCTATGGTTGCAGGCTTTTTGGCAGGCTATGAACTGAAAGGTGATTTTTCCTATGCTCTAAAGCTCGGAACTGCCTGCGGCACTGCGGCGGCATTTTCAAGCGGGACACCCGATATAGATAAGATAAAAGACATTTTCAGCAGATTGGGGGAATAAAAGCTTGCGGATAACTGATTTGCTACAAAGAGAAAGCATTGCGGTAGGCGTGAAGCCGACGGATAAAAAAGAAGCAATCGACAGACTTGTATCGCTTCACAAGGAATGCGGAAACCTAATTGACGCCGAAAAATACAAGCAGGAAATATACAAACGTGAGGCTATTGACCTTACCGCCGTCGGAATGGAGATTGCTGTTCCCCACGCAAAAACCGACGCTGTAAGAACCCCTGCTCTTGCGGCAATAACCGTGCCCGACGGAGTTGACTTCGGCGCACCCGACGGCAAACCCTGCAAGCTGATATTTATGATTGCCGCCACAACAGACGGCAACGCATATCTTGACGTACTTTCACGCCTTATGCAGCTTCTTGTGGATCAGGAATTTACGGCAAAGCTAAAAGCTGCAAAAACCGCCGATGAATTTCTTGACATAATAGATAAAAAGGAAACAGAAAAATTTCCGGAAGAATCAAAAAAATCCGCCGAGTCCGAGCCAAAATACAGCGTTCTCGCGGTAACCGCCTGTCCTACGGGCATAGCGCACACATTTATGGCTTCGGAAGCGCTTAAAAAAGCGGCAAAACGTCTCGGAGTAACAATAAAAATAGAAACCAACGGTGCAGGCGGAATAAAACACGCGCTGACTAAAGAGGAGATTGCCGAATGTAAAGGCATTATAGTTGCCGCCGACAAGACCGTTGATATATCACGATTTCACGGAAAACCCGTGTGTTTTGCAAGGGTGACCGAAGGAATCAACAAACCGGAAGAGCTTATAAACAGGATTGAGAGCGGAGATGTACCTGCTTTCTATTGCGAAAATCCAAATGAATTCGGAAACACTCTTGATACTAACGAAAGCTGCGCCAGAAAGCTTTACAAGCACCTGATGAACGGTGTTTCACATATGCTGCCGTTTGTAGTTGCAGGCGGAATTTTCATCGCCATAGCGTACCTGATAGATACGGCCTGCGGTAATTCAGGCTTAGACGGCTTTGGCACAATAAATATGTTTGCCCGTTGGTTTAAAACCATCGGCAGCTATGCGTTTAATCTTATGCTTCCCGTGCTATCGGGATTTATAGCAATGTCAATCGCCGATCGTCCGGGATTCCTTGTCGGAGTTGTCGGAGGACTTCTCGCCGTAAACGGCGCAACCTTTGCCGACCCTATGGCGCAAAACACAATACCGTCGGGATTTTTGGGCGCATTAATTGCCGGATTTGCGGCGGGATACCTTATGCGGTCGATTGAAAGGCTGCTGAAAAAAATGCCAAAATCCATAAGCGGTATAAAGTCGGTGCTTTTGTACCCAATAATAGGGCTTACGATAGTCGGCGTTATGATGTGCGCCGTAAACCCTGTTATGGGGTTTGTAAACAAAGAACTTGACAACGCGCTTATGTGGCTCGGAAACAACGATTTGGGTATTTTGCTCGGCTGTATTGCAGCCGGTATGATGGCAATAGATATGGGCGGTCCATTCAACAAGGCGGCGTATATTTTTGCAACGGGAGCAATCGTTACCGCCACTGAGTTTTCAAATCCTGCGGTAGCCTACAAGGTAATGGCTTCGGTTATGGCGGGCGGTATGGTTCCGCCGCTTGCAATAGCGCTGTCAACCACATTCTTTAAAAGCAGGTGGACGGAAAAGGAGCGCAAAAACGGCGCCATTAACTATATTTTCGGCTTATCGTTTATTACCGAAGGAGCAATCCCCTATGCAGCATCACATCCGCTGAGGGTTATTCCCTCCTGCGTAACAGGTTCTGCTGTTGCAGGCGGTTTGTCGTGGCTGTTCGGGTGCACATTAATGGCACCGCACGGCGGTATATTTGTTTTGCCGGCGGTCGGAAAGCCCTTGATGTACCTGCTTGCACTCTGCATCGGCTCGGTCGTGGCGATGCTTCTGCTTTCACTTATCCGAAAGCCAAAAAAGAAAAACTGACATACAAAACTGCTTATTGTGCTCCGAAATGGGGCATAAAAATATAAAGGAGAGATTATTATGGTATCAAAAAAACTCACACTTGTTAATGCTCAGGGCTTTCATATGCGCCCTGCGTCAATGTTTTCTGCCGCAATGAGCAAATACTCAAGTAATATTACAATCAAATACAAAGACGGCGATTACAACGCAAAAAGTCTGCTCAACATTATTGCAGCCTGCATCAGGTGCGGAAGTGAAATTGAGCTTATTTGCGACGGCGAGGACGAAAACGAGGCTCTTGCCGAAGCTGAACAGCTCATTGAAAGCGGTCTCGGCGAATAATTGCTGAATCTGAAATAAGGAAAGTGAGGTGAGAATATGCTGAAAGGTACGGCTGTTTCGGACGGAATAGGGATTGGCAAGGTAATGCTTGTTAAACAGCAGAAGCTTGTTTATACGCCGAACAACGTCACAGATACGGATTCTGAGGTAAGTCGATTCAGAGCGGCTGTGGATAAATTTTGCGTCAACACAAAAAAGAAGATTGACACCTTGCGAAAAAATGCAGGCGACAAGGAATCTGATATTATTCAAAGTCACATTCAAATGATAAAAGACCCGAATATGAGCGGTGAAGTAGAAAAGCTGATTTCTGACGGAAAATGTGCCGAAGCTGCGCTTGAACAAATTTGCAATATGTACATTGAAATTTTTTCAGCGTCTGAAGATGATTTTTTAAAGCAGCGAACCGAAGATGTAAGGGATATCGGTTCAGAGGTGCTGAGTATTCTGCTAGGCATTGACAAATCAAAAATAAACGTCTCGCAAAAGAATACCGTACTTGTGGTAAAGGATCTAACTCCTTCAATGGTGGCAGAGCTTGACAAAGAAAATATTGTCGGTATCATTGCCGAAACCGGCGGCAAAACATCTCACTCCGCAATACTTACAAGAGCACTCGAAATACCGACAATTTTATGCGTTAAAGACGCAACAAAACTGCTTTCCGAAGGTTCAACGGTAATAGTTGACGGCAATCGTGGTATTGTTATCAATGCTCCCGACAGCGAAATGCTTAGGGATTACTGCGAAAAACGCAAGGAATTTATTGTGGAAAAAACCGAGCTTGAAAAGCTGAGGGGCAAGGAAACCAAGTCGGCAAGCGGTGAAAGCTACAGCCTTGTTTGCAACATCGGCAATCCCGATGAAGCGTTAAGGGTGCTTGAATGTGACGGAGAGGGTGTCGGACTTTTCCGCACCGAGCTTTTGTTTATGGAAAGCAGCTCGCTTCCCACTGAGGACGAGCAATTTATTGCATACCGAAAGTCGGCTCTTATTCTCAAAGGCGCCCAACTTGTGATAAGAACGCTTGACATAGGCGGCGACAAAAACATTCCTTACCTTACACATAAAAAAGAAGAAAACCCGTTTTTGGGATTCAGAGGAATCAGATATTGTCTTAAGAACGCCGAAGTGTTTAAATCTCAGCTAAGGGCAATTCTAAGAGCAAGCATATACGGTGACGTAAGAATAATGTTCCCGCTTATAACCTGCATTGACGAACTGCGCGAAGGCAAAAGATTGGTTGAGGAGGCAAAAGCGGAACTGAAAAGTCAAAACGTCAGATTTAACGAAAACATAAAAATCGGCGTTATGATCGAAACCGCCGCAGCCTCGCTTATTGCAGATCTGCTTGCAAAGGAATGTGATTTTTTCAGCATCGGCACAAACGACCTTATAAGCTATACAATGGCGTGCGACCGAGGAAACGGCGACGTTTCATACCTGTACTCGGCGCTCCAGCCAAGCGTACTGCGTTCGGTCAGTCACATAATTGAGTGTGCAAAGAAAAACAAAATCCCTGTCGGCGTATGCGGTGTGGCGGCAACAAATCCGCTGTTTATACCGCTCCTGATTTCATTCGGGCTTAACCAGTTCAGCGTGTTCCCCTCATCGGTACTCAAGGTTAAGAAAGAGATTTCAATGTGGAGCAAAAAAGAAGCCGATAAAATATGCGATAAGGCTATGAGCCTTTCCACCGAAGCGGAAATACGCAACTACCTCAATTCGGTAATCAAAAACAAAAAATAGCGATACCCTTGCAGTACCGCTGCCGGTAATAGTTAATTTGCAAAATTTTAAAGCACCCGAAATTTAATTCGAGTGCTTTTTTCGTAGACAATATTTAATTTTCGGGAAGCCCTACTGCGCCAAAATCTTATTTTGAATTTCAGTCACATCGGCAACGGTAATATTTCCGTCTGAATTGGTATCTGCCAGCTTTTTAAAACTGTCCGTCAACTTAACGGCGCCGCAAAGGTATTTCTGGATTAACGTAGCATCTGCAACTGTCAGCTTTCCGTCTCCGTTTAAATCTCCGATAAGGGCAGATTCGGAATCAGCCCAAGAGAAGAGATACCAACAAAAATCATCAATATAATGATCTATTTCCCAAAGATTATCCTGACTTATCAGATTAGCGTCATATGCCTCTTTAAATGTATAAAACTCACCGTTAATATATAAATTCACCATATCCTTTTCTGTAGCATACGAATAACAAAAAGTTACATTGTCAAAGGATATGTAAAACCGATTTTCGGAATTTGATTTAGCTAAAACGGGATAATCATATGTCTTATTGTAATGATTGATAAGCATTGCGCCGTTGCTCAATGAGCCGTAATACCTGATAACAATGTCATCGGGATTGCTTCCCTGATATTCGGTATCTAAGAGTTTTTGCAGGATTTCATCTTTTTTATCACTTTCAAGCTTTCGTTCCTGCTGAGGTTCAGTCTGAACTCCGTAGGGCAAAGTATCAATGGTATAAATAACGGCAAACGCATTAGTTGAAAATGCCATAGTAATTATCAGCATAGCCGACAATAAAGATATAAATACTTTTTTCTTCATAACATCCTCCTTGTTATTGCTTTGCAATTATTTTATTAAATTATACCACATATTGCATATTATTTAAATGCTATATGTCAAAAATTCTGCACAAACTTTCGTAGGTATTTTGTGAATATTGTACGATTTTATGTTCGCAATTTTGTGAATTTATTATAACACCACAACAATATGAAGCATTTCAGATGACAATACGAAAAAATGATTTCGGATAACTGCAACAAAAATCCCCTTGCCGTTTGACAAGGGGATTCTGTATGGTTTAAATTTTGTTTGCAAGCGCTCTTTCAAGCCAAATGTCCGCAATATCCATTGCAAGGAACAAGCCGTTCTTTTCGCTTGACTTTACAAGCTGTTTTCTCGGTGAAAGATACGGGTCGGTAGCCATAAGCTGTACCGTCACCTTGTCGGCAAGCTCAATGCCGTTTGCTTCCTTCTTTGACTTTATCTGCATTCTTATAACATACGGTTCTTCCATATTGCCGTAGTATATCTCGTCACCGCAGCGCACAAGAGGCCTGCCCTTGTAGGTGGAAAATTCCTGCTCCTGCTTTTGCTCAGCCTTTGCCTTTTTGGTATCTGCCACAAGGCATCATCCTTTCTTAAACATTGAGGTACGATTTTACCAGTGCTTCAAGTAGGTCGTCACGGTCGATCTTGCTGATAATGTTTCTGGCATTATTATAGGTCGTAATATAGGTGGGGTCCTCGCTGAGAATATAACCCACAATCTGATTGATAGGGTTATAGCCCTTTTGCCTTAACGCATCATAAACTATTGTAAGACCTGCCTTGATCTGATCGTCCTTTTCGCCGCCGAGCGAAAAAATCATTGTTTTATCCAACATACTGAAACACCTCCTGATTAAATCATTATACTATATCTCAATGCAAATTTCAAGTATTAATTATTTCTCAGGGCGATGCCTATATTTTTCAGGTTTTCTATAACCTTGTCCATAATCTGCTGTACTTCAGCCGACGCAAGCGTTCTTTCATTTGATGAAAACTCAAACCTTATCGTTATGCTGTGAATAGCCTCTGTATCATAGGTATCAACTATCTTTGTGTTTCTGAGAATTTTGCCGCCCTCGTTTTTCCAACATTCGGACAGTTTTTCAAAGAACATACCATTTGGAAGCTCAACGCTGATGTCGTAATCTATGGGCGGGAATTTTGACGGTTCTTCATAAACTATGGAAGCATTTTTTACCGAGGCAAAGCTGTCCATATCTATCTGGGCAAAGACAATGCTTGCCTTTTTGTCAATTTTTTTGCCGACAACGGGATGAACGATGCCTATCTCTCCTATTTCAATTCCGTCAAGCACAACAGTGTTAAGATTTACAGGGTGTTCATAGCTGTGCTTTGGTTCAGCCTTATGATATGAAAGCGACTTGTGCTTGAGGTCGTCTGCAATAACCGCAAGCATATCTCTAAGCTCAAAATAAAGGGTTTTGACATCCTTTGTCTTGCTGAACAACGTTATTGCAAGCTTTTTGCGTTCAATACAAAGGTTTTTATCATTAACGCCGTTTACTACCCTGCCTATTTCAAATATACCAAAGTCATTTGAATACGAGGTGTTGGTCTTAACCTGGCAAAGCTGTGTGGGTATCATTGAATTACGGATAGTTTCAATGTTTGGGTTTGTGGCGTTTGCAAGCCTGATATTATCTTCAACCGGAATATTCAGCGCCCTTAGGTCGTCGGAATACGCCCATACATAGGAATGAAGCTCATGCAGGTTATATCTCTTAACAAGAATATCCTTTATCTTGTCCTCGTTGCTCTTTTCAACCGTTGCTCTGACGGGATAAAGCGGCGAACGTGTAGTGTTGATTTCAAAGTTATCATAGCCGTAGATTCTTGTGATTTCTTCGATTATATCAGCTTTTATAGTAACGTCCTTTGTTGCTCTCCACGACGGAACAACTACATCAAACACATCATCTGACAGTTTCACCTTAAAGCCTAAGCTTTTTAGGGTTTTTACTATTGCATCGTTTGAAATTTCAATTCCCGTATAACGGTCAACAAAGTTCTTGTCAAATTTAAGCTCAACCGTGTCATAACGGAAAGCATATTCATCGGTAAGCGAAGAAACTACCTTTATATCGCCGTCATACTTTTTGAGAAGATAAATAAACCTTGCGATGGCAACATCGGTCATATCGGGGTCAAGGCATTTTTCGTAGCGCATAGAAGCGTCTGTTCTGTGTGACAGCCTTACGGTAGATTTGCGAATTGAAGCGGCGTCAAATGTTGCCGATTCCAAAGTCAGGGTAGTTGTATCATCAACGATCTCGGAATCAAGACCGCCCATAATTCCTGCTATGGCAACAGGCTTGTCGCCGTTGCAAATCATCAAAGTGTTTTCGTCAATATTGCGTTCAACACCGTCAAGCGTTTTGAAAGCAAACGGTTTATCAAAGCGCTTTATTCTGATTTTCTCAACCTTTCGTGAATCAAATGCGTGCATAGGCTGTCCCATTTCAAGCATAAGGTAGTTTGTAAGGTCAGCAAGATAGTTAATTGTGCGCATTCCGCAATAATAAAGCCTTATACGCATATTTACAGGGCTTACGCTTCTTTCGATATTTTCAACCTGCATACAGCTGTAACGCTGACAGAGCTTATCCTCTATCTTCATATCTATTTTTGCAAGAGCCTCGTACTGCTTCAAGTCCTCAACCTCAAGCGGTTTAAGTTCTCTGCCCGAAATAGCGGCAAATTCTCTTGCAATGCCGTAATGTCCCCAAAGGTCGGGGCGGTTTGTAAGGGATTTGTTATCCACTTCAAATACAATATCATTTATTTCATAAGCGTCTTTAAGGTCGGTGCCGTTAGGAATATCATCGGTTATATCCATAATTCCCGAATTGTCGTCGCTGATACCGATTTCACTTTCACTGCAACACATACCGTATGAGGTATAGCCTGCAAGGTCGCGGGGAGTTATAGTGATGTTGCCTATCTTTGCGCCAATCTTTGCAAAGGCTGTTTTCATTCCCTCACGAACATTCGGAGCGCCGCACACAACGTCGGTCAGCTTGCCGTCGCCTGCGTCAACCTTGAGCAAGTGAAGCTTCTTTGAGTCGGGATGATTTTCTACCGATTTTATCTCGGCAACAACTATTCCGCTAATGTCCGAGCCTTTACGAAAAATATCGTTTTCAACCTCTGCTGTTGAAAGAGAAAATTTTTGTATAAGTTCAATTTTATCGAGTCCCGTCAAGTCAACAAAGTCCTCAATCCAATTCATTGATAAAAACATATTAACCCTCCTTATTCGTCGTCATCGGTAAACTGAGCAAGAGCCTTAAGGCTGCCGCTGTTCAGGTCACGAATATCCTTAATCTTGTATTTCATCATTGCAAGACGTGTAAGTCCGAGTCCGAATGCAAAGCCTGTATATTTGTCGGGATCAATTCCGCCCTCACGCAATACGTTAGGGTGTATCATACCGCACGGGCAAAGTTCCAGCCAGCCGCTGTGCTTGCAGGAAGCACATCCCTCGCCGCCGCAGATAAGACAGCTTATGTCAAGCTCAAATCCGGGTTCCACAAACGGGAAAAATCCGGGACGCAGTCTAACTTTTATATCCTTTTGGAAAACCTCTGAAAGCATTGTTTTCATAAAAAAGATAAGGTTTGAAATCGAAATATCCTTGTCAACCATCATTCCCTCCATTTGGAAGAAAGTATTCTCGTGGCTGGCGTCGGTTGCTTCGTTTCTGAAACATCTGCCGGGGAAAATTGCCTTTATCGGCACTCCGTTTTCAAGATCATTTGCGTATTTTTTAAGAATGGCGTTTTGAGCAGCAGACGTCTGCGACTTCAAAAGCTGTCCGTTTTCAAGATAATAGGTGTCCTGCATATCTCTTGCAGGGTGATCTTTCGGAATATTCACCGCCTCAAAACATTCATAGTCGGTAACAACCTCGGGATAATCCTCAACCGTAAATCCCATTGACTTAAATATTGCCTCGCACTGTCTTTGAACAAGGGTTATCGGGTGATAAGAGCCCCTTGCAAGCTCGGGAGGCGTGGTTATGTCAAACTGCGGCATTGACGAGATCTCACGCTCAATCTCCTTTTCTTTCAGTTCGGCAATCTTTTCTTCAATTTTCTTTGCGGTATCGGCCTTTAGCTGATTTACCTCTGCGCCAAACGACTTTCTTTCCTCGTTTGACAGGTCTTTCATTCCCTTAAGCAGTGCGGTTATACTGCCTTTTTTGCCAAGGTAAGCTACCCTGATTTTGTCAAGATCGACAAGGTCCGTGGTGTTTGCAAGCTTTTCTTTAATCTCATCCTTTATGATGGTGATTTTGTTGTCCATAAAAACCTCCGTAATGTTCCGTAAAATAAAATAAGCCCCTGCGTACATAACTACGCAGGGACGAAAATTCCGTGGTACCACCCTGATTTCTGCATTAAAATACAGACGCTCATTAAGCATATAACGGTGCGCACCGTTGAAGCCTACTTGTATTGACGTTCAGCCTCACCGCTCAAAAGTGAACTTCACGCAGTGTTGCACAATGCGCTTTCAGCCTCGGCGCATCTCTCTTTGGTGCAAAACAAGCGCTACTCTCTTTGTCACAGCGTTTCCTTTTATAGTTTCAATAATATCACCAAATCAGGGATTTTGCAAGTATTTTTCGTTATCAGGTCTAAAAAACTTGCAAATCTCCCTTTTTGTGTGATATGATAATAGTATTATTTATGCTAAAGGAGATATACTGTTGGAAGGCTTTAATGAACAGGTTGTAAAACGTGCAAAAAAACCAAAAAATCTTATAATAAAAATAGTTGCGGTTATGCTGTTGATAATGGTTCCCGCTCTTTGCGTAATGCTTGCGTATGTGATAACTCCGTATATGATATATGTGGGTCTGTTTTTGTTTTTGGGCGGAATTTACGCAGTGTGGTATGTGTTCACCTCACAAAAGGTTGAATTTGAATACTCGGTCGCAGGCGATGAGCTTGACATTGCAAAAATCATTTCACTGAGGAAGCGCAAAAGAGTCTGCAAGGTTCCGATAAGAGAAATTGACAAACTCGACAAAGACGAAAACGCAATCAGCAATATGCGTTTCACAAAAACCTTTATTGCAGCAAGGGACGTTGACGCTAAAAACGAAAATTATTACGCCGTATATAACAGCGCGGCATTCGGTAAATGTCTGCTGATATTCACGCCGAACGAGCAGATATTGCAGGGAATGAAGCCTTATCTCAAAAAGGATATTGTAATCAAACTTTTCTATAACAGGAACGCAGGTCAATAATATGGAACGCACCGACAAAAACACCGTTAAAAAAGCTGTTTTTCGCCGTCCCGATAACGCAAACAAGGGAACGCTCGGTTCACTTTTGAGCATATGCGGAAGCTACGGAATGGCAGGCGCCGCAATTATGGCAGGGACGTCAGCACTCAGATGCGGACTCGGTCTGCTCAAAACGGCATTGCCCAAAAGCATATATCCGATTGCCGCAATCAAGCTGCCCGAAAGCGTGTTTTTTCCGCTTGAGGAAACCGCAGGCGGAAAGATAAGCGAGGTAAACCTTGAGTTTTTGCTTAACGAAGCCGAAAAATCAAGCGCAGTTTTAATTGGCTGCGGACTTTCGGTGTGCAAAGATACAAAGAGTATCGTCTATTCTGTAATAGAAAATTGCACAAAACCGATAGTGCTTGACGCAGACGCTCTCAACTGCATTTGTGACAATAAAAATATACTGAAATCCGCAAAATCTCGTATCATCATAACTCCGCACCCCGGAGAAATGGCAAGACTTATAAATTCAACGCCAAAGGCCGTAAACGAAAGCAGAGAAGAAATTGCTAAAGCGTTTTCGGAAAAATACGGCGTTGTAACGGTATTAAAGGGCGCAGGCACGATAATTGCCGCTCCGGGCGGCAAGGCCGTTTTAAACGTAACGGGCAATTCGGGAATGGCAACAGGCGGAAGCGGAGATGTTCTTGCCGGAATGACTGCGTCGCTTCTTGCACAAAACGCAACCGCTTTTGACGCAGCGTCTGCGGCAGTGTATCTGCACGGACTTGCAGGCGACATTGCGGCAGAAGAATTCGGCAAAATTTCTATGCTCCCATCCGATATAATCGAGTGCATACACCTTGCATACATTAAATGCGGAATTAATTAACCGGAGTTTTACTAAAACAAAAAGTAAACATTGATTAAAATGAAAAAAGTCCCTCGTCTAAAAGGCAGGGGACTTTTCATAATTTCAGTGTAAGTTATACGCTGTGAACGATGTTTCCGAGCTTGTTGCGCGGAATTGAGAATGCAACATTGTTTGCGTGATCTCCTACTCTTTCAAGAATAGTAAGCATATCAAGGAAGATAGTACCCTTTTCTGCATCACAAACGCCCTTGTTCATTCGTCCGATATGATTGAATTTATAAATCTTTACATAACTGTCAAGTGAGCTTTCGGTTTCAATAACCGACTTTGCAAGCTTAAAATCTACATTTTGAGCGTCAAACATTGAAAATCCGTCATCGAGAAGCTTTGTTACAAGCTCATCAAGATGTCTCAGCTCTTTGTTTGCCTCATCGGAAAAGCTGATTTTATTGCTTATCATTTCCTCGGCACGTTCCGCAATGTTTTCTGCGTGGTCACCGATTCGCTCAATATCCTGAATTGCCGAGTACATTACGCCCATCGTCTTGCGGTCGCTGTCAACAATGTCAAGACCGTTTATCTTTACGATATAACGTGTAATCTCATGAGTAAGGTAGTCAATAACCTTTTCGTTCTTTTCTACCTTTTCAATATAATGCGGATCCTGTTCAAAAAACGCTTTTATTGCATAATGATAGTTCTTTTTTGCAAGCTCGCCAAGTCGCTTACACTCGTTTTCAACTGAGCGAACAGCCATTGGCGGAGTTGTAAGAATACGGTTGTCCAGATAAACCGTGCCCATTTTTTCACGGTCTTCGTTAATGTCGGGCAGGAGAATTTTTGTCAGCTTTATTATCAAATTCGAGAAAGGAAGCAGGAACACCGTTATTCCGATATTAAACAATATATGAACAGCCGAGATCTGAGCCGCAACTCCGACGGTTTCTGCCGGGAAAAGCATCTCAATCAAAGAGGTGTACGGCAGGAATATGGTTATCAACGTCATAATAATTGCGCCGAAGCAGCTTATTAAGAAGTTTGAAAGGGCAATCTGCTTTGCGGTTCTGTTTGCACCCATTGCCGATAATACAGCGGCTGAACAGGCACCGATGTTAAAGCCGTAAACAACATAAACAGCCTGGTCAATGTTTGTAATAACGCCCGCAGTTGCCAAAGCCATAAGGATACCGACAGAAGCAGAAGAGCTTTGAACGATGCCTGTAAATACAAGACCGACAAATAATCCGAGCAACGGGAAGCTGAGCTTATCGGCAATGCTGAGAAATGCCTCACTCTCACCCATCCACCTAAGGTTATCACTCATAAGCGAAAGTCCGAGGAACAACATACCGAAGCCTGCCGAGATTTGGGCGTAGTAGCGGTGATTGTTCTTTTTGCTAAACGTAATAACAAGTGCTCCGGCAAAAATAAAAATAGGAACAAAGGCCTTGATGTCGATAGCAAGCAAAAGCGAGGTTACCGTTGTACCGATTTTTGCACCGAACAGTATTCCTATCGCCTGTCCAAGCTCCATAAGTCCCGCATTGGCAAAACCTACAACCATTGCATCTGTTGCAGACGAACTTTGAATAACACCCGTTACAAGCAATCCTACAAGCATCGCAACAAATTTATTGCTTGTAATCTTTTCAAGAAGGTTTCTGAGCTTACTTCCTGCGGCAAGTTCAAGTCCCTCACCCATATTCTTCATACCGATAAGAAACAGTCCCAAGCCGCCAAGCGCCATAATCAATTTAAGCACGCATTGATAGGTATCCATAATTGCAATCTTCCTTACTGCATATATAATATGCTTTGAATGTAATTATATTCGATTTTTTGCCGTGACAAAACACACGGACACTTTGATTATAACATAAGTGTTTCTGATTTTCTACAATTTTAAACAAAAATTATATATTTGAATTTATACACAAAAAAGGTTGACATCATTTAGCAGTAATGTCAACCTTTGTATATTTTATGATACCTTTTCATAATATACGCCGAGGAACAATTCAAAGAACGCGTCCTTATCAATATTAAATTCAGCGTAATTTTCGCCCTGAGTAACCGTACCGGGGACGTTTTGCATATCAAAGTCACCAAAACTTCCCTGAAGCACCGAGCTTGCAAGATAGGCCGCCTTGCCTACTCCAACGTTTGTTACAAGATACGGCGAAGAAACGTTATACAAATCAACAACAGTAGTAAGGTCAGATTTAGTTTCCTTAACAAGCTGATTAAAAAATGCATTCAGATACTGCTTTTGCCTTTGCATACGGCTGTTGTTTGAGTCAAGCTGTGATGTGTCACGGTAACGGACATAGGTTTCGGCATTATCTCCGTAAAGTGTAACAACCTCATCCTTTTTAAAATCCTTGAACGTTTCAAGGGAAGTAAGCGTAACTCCGTCAACAGCGTCGTTGATAAATCCTATTCCGTCCAAATCAAGCGCAACATATGAATTTATGGGAATATTGTAGAACAGCTTTTTTACTGCGTCAACTTCGTTTTCACAGCTTTTTTCCTTGCCGTCGCCGTAGGCATAAGCAAGACATATTTGCTGATTTTTTGTTCCTACAAACGAACCGTCAACCGAATAGGCATCCATATCTACCATAGCTTCACGGGAAATACTGATGAGGTTTGCCTTAGCGGTTTTTACATCATATGCAAGCAATATCAAAGCGTCTGCGTCACCGTTAGCGCCGATCAGCTCTTCACCCTCGTTGAAGGTACGCTTGTCAACGCCCATAAACAGAACGCTGGTGATATTTTCATTGTATTTATACTTTTCCCCATTGTAGGTTATGTACTTTCCGCTATCGGAATTATCAACAGTTTTAGGAATGTCAAGCTCAATGCTGTTGCTGTCACCGAGCAGCTCGCCTTTTCCTACGTTTATAAGAATCGCAACGGTTGCAATAGCCGCCAGCACAAGTGCAACAAGTACGCACAACAGCGTTATCACTACTTTTGGCCAGCGCCTTCTGTGTTTTTTAACGGTACCGTAGCCGTAGCTTGACGAACTGTGCTTTTTATGGTGCTTTTTCGGAGCAATATAAATAAAATCGTCAAGTTCTTCATACGCAGCATTGCTCTCCCTGTTTGTGTGCTTAGTTTTTCTGTCGCTAAACACCAATTCATCATCATTTTGTCGGTTCATCTTTTATCAACACCCCCTGTACTAAGTATCTTCCGTCGTCGTTCCCGTTAAGACAGGTACTGAGCGTTATCAATTTGCTGTCAAGCGTCAGTTCAACATCGCTTCTAACATTAAAGACAACGGAATGAGGGTTCTTTACACTCTCAATATAATCCTCAAAAACCTTATCGTCATTAAAATTAAAGGAATTCATTAAATGCCTTGAATCATAATTGTATGCGGACACGATTTCGTATGTCAATTTTCTGTTCTGCTGATAGACATAAATATATTTGTTTTCATCAAAAAAGTCTTTGTCTTCAAACCTGTGCAGGGTTGCAAACATACTGCCGTCAAGCATATTATGTCCGTATAAAACTGTATTCCTGTCAGAAAAATCCTTGGAATTACAGCTCTCCGAATATATGGAACCGGCAAAAAGATAATTTTTGTAAATATCGTGGTCAAGATAGAAAAAATCACTGTCGCCGCTCTGCAACACAGGATAATCCACATTTGTATTCGGTATATTTATCCATGCATAAATATCTTCATTTATTTCTTTCAGTTCGTCAAAGTCAACAGGGTTGTCCGCAACACTGTCGGGGACACCCGAGGTTTGGGGAACAGTCGAAGTATCGGATGATACACTAACCTTGCTTCTCAGGTCATTATAGTCATTCTGAGCTTTCAGGTTGCCGATAAATACAAATAAAACATATCCTAATCCTGCAAGCAAAATAAGCAAGAAAACAACAAGCAAAATATATAACGGGACTTTTTTACTTTTTTTGCGTCCTTCATTTGTATCATTACTGTCAGAATATTTCATATTCTCTCCGTGTATTCAAAAATAAAATATATTAAAATTATATCGTATATCTATCTGTATGTCAACTCAATATGTCAACAACAGTGTATTTTTGTAAAAATTTGCAACAATTAAAAATATATGTAAAACAACCGATAATACAAAAATAAAGAAAAAATTTGCCCCTGCTAAGCAAGGGCAAAAGCATTTGATTATTAACTGATTATTTAGCGGCAATTTTGCGTTTAACAACAACTGCGCCTACACCTGCAACTGCAATACCTGCAACTGCAATCGGAAGTACGGGACTTGTACCTGTCTGAGGTGAAGTCTTACTTGTGTTGGTCTGTGATGTACCTGTCGTTGCAGCCTGGGTTGTTGTTTCTACCGGAGCACCTGTTGGGCTCGGGAGTGCAAAAGCAGTTGTGCAGGAAAGTGCTGCAATGATTACAACAACAAGAGTCGATAATGTTTTAAATAATTTACGTTTCATAATACTAAATTCCTCCTTAGTAAGCAACTAATATTTGATTTACATTACTTAGTCTAACATAAAAATTCAAAAAAGTAAAGTATTTTTTAAAAAATTTATTATTTTAATTTTAAAAAGTTATTCTCGGCATTGACTTGCAACAAGTGCGCCGATACTGTATAATGGATATATTATATCATAAAGTAAATGAGGTTTGCAATATGAATATTCAAAAAATTCAAGATGAAATTATAAAACTAAAAAAAGAAAAAGACGTTTGCATACTTGCTCACAGCTACCAGGCGCATGAGATTTTGGAAATTGCCGACTTTACGGGAGACAGCTACAAGCTCAGTGTTGACGCAAGCAAGGCGCAAAACAAAAATATTCTTATGTGCGGAGTTCGCTTTATGGCTGAAACCTGCAAAATACTTTCACCCGAAAAGAGCGTTTATCTTGCCCAGCCGCTTGCAGGCTGTTCTATGGCGGATCAGATGGACAAGCAGCTTATTTCTCAGGTCAAGAAGATGTATCCCGATTACACCGTGGTCGCCTATATTAACACAACAGCCGATCTTAAAACTATCTGCGACGTCTGCGTTACAAGCTCCTCCGCAGTAAAAATAGTAAACAACATAGAAAACAAAAATATTCTGTTTATCCCCGACTGCAATCTCGGCGATTATGTTGCAAAGCAATGTCCCGACAAAAATATCAAGCTGCTGAGCGGCGGCTGTCCGATTCACGCCTGCGTAAACACCGACGATGTTAAAAAAGCAAAAGCACTTTATCCCGACGCAGAGCTTCTTGTTCACCCCGAATGTGTGCCTGCCGTCGTTGAAATGGCCGATTATGTCGGCTCGACGTCGGGCATAATGAATTATGCCAAAAATTCCGATAAAAAGGAATTCATCATAGGAACCGAAATAAGCATTGCAGAACACCTGCAATATGAATGTCCCGACAAAAAATTCCATTTCCTTACTCTCAAGCTGATTTGTCCGAATATGAAATCGACAACGCTCGTTGACGTTTATAACTGCCTCAAGGGCGAGGGCGGCGAAGAAATCACACTTGATAATGAAACAATCAGGGACGCAAAAAAATGCATCGACGAAATGATAAGACTGGGCTGATAAAATATGTCAAAAAAAGCGCTTGTGGCTATGAGCGGCGGAGTTGACAGTTCCGTTGCCGCCTACCTTACACAAAAAAACGGATTTGATGCAACAGGCATTACGCTGAAGCTCTTTGATAACGAAGATATCGGCGAAAAACGTGAAAAGACCTGCTGTTCTCTTGACGATATTGACGATGCACGGAGCGTGTGCTACAAAATCGGTATTCCCTATTATGTTTATAACTTTAAAGACAGCTTTAAAGACACGGTAATTTCACGGTTTATTAAAGCATACGAAAACGGCGCAACGCCTAATCCGTGCATTGACTGCAACCGATTTATAAAATTTGAAAAGCTTATGCGGCGTGCAGAAGAGCTTGATTTTGACTATGTGGTCACGGGGCACTATTCAATAATCGAATATGATAAAAATGCCGATCGCTATCTTCTTAAAAAAGCAATCGATAACACAAAGGATCAAAGCTACGTTCTCTATTCGCTTACGCAAAAACAGCTTGCAAAAACAATGTTTCCGCTCGGAGCTATGACAAAAGAAAACGTCCGCAAACTTGCCGACGAGCTTGGACTGATAAATGCTCATAAGCACGACAGTCAGGATATTTGCTTTGTTCCCGACGGAGATTATGCAAAATTCATTGAACAATATACGGGCAAGACATATCCAAACGGTGATTTTGTAGACGAAAACGGTAAAATTCTCGGAGAACACAAGGGAATCATTCGCTATACTGTCGGTCAGCGCAAAGGTCTCGGACTTGCGCTCCCCTGTCCTATGTATGTCAAAGAAAAAAATCTTGACGAAAACAAGGTTATCCTTTGCACCAACGACAGGCTGTTTTCAAAGGAATTGTATGCAACGGACATAAACCTTATCTTGGTTGACAAAATATCCGCTCCTATGCACATAAAAGCCCGTGTTCGCTACAATCAGCCCGAACAGGACGCTGTGGTTGAACAGCTTGACGACAACACCCTGCACATAGTCTTTGACAAGCCCCAGAGGGCAATCTCAAAGGGTCAGGCGGTCGTTCTGTATGACGGCGATTATGTTGTCGGCGGCGGAACTATAATCTAAGTTCAGATGCCGCAAGCACTGCTTCTTGCGTGCAAAGCATAGTGTTGCTCCGATTAAAAAAAAATATATAATGGGTCGTTAATACAAGACTTTGAATTATCAAAAGCCTTTAAAATTAACGACCCACATTTTATTTTATCAGGTACTTCAGATAACTGTCGGCATCATTACTTTTCAAGTCGCAGACCGCAAAGCACCTTCTCTTTGGTATTTCAAAATCAAGCAGCGGAATTTCCGTCAGCTTTCCGCTGTCAATTTCATCAGCTATAAGGTCCTTTGGCAAAAAGCTGTAGCCGTCGCCGCCGTATAGATAGGGAATTATGTTTGCGCTTCGGTCTATTTCAAACGAAAACCTGTGGTGTTTCGGGAAAAGCTCCTTTATATATTCACCGATTCCCTGAAAGGTAAAGTTGCAATACAAATAGTTTATATTCGGCAGGTCCGAAAGTCTTATGCCGTTTTCAAATTCGGTGTTCTTTTTATCGGTGACAAGCACCATCTCATCTTCACAAAACGGAATACATTTAATATTGCTCTTTTTGTACTCAATACCCGTAAACGCAAAATCCACAACACCGTCCGACACCATTTCGTTAAGCTGCACTGAATGGGAAATAACCACCCTCAGCGCAACTGTGGGATTTTCCTTGACAAAACGGTTCAGCTTGTTTTTTAGGTGGCAATCATATATCGTGTTAGTCGAACCTATACTAAGACTATTTGTGTATTTATCCGCAGTATTTACGGTATCTACGGCTATTTGTTCAAGGTCGATTATTCGCACGGCGTAATCCAAAAAGCGCTTTCCCTCCTGTGTAAGGCTGACACTCTTGCGCTCACGCACAAAAAGCTGTTTTCCGACTTCTTTTTCAAGCTCTGCAATTCGGTTTGTAACGGTTGACTGAGCAACATACAACGACTCGGCTGTTTTTGTGAAATTTTTGAGCTTTGATAATGCGATAAATGTTTTTAACTCCTCTGTATTCATAACTACCTCTTTGTAATCTAAAAATCGAATTATAATTATCAAAAATATTCGTTTTACAAATCATAACACATATGATATAACAAAATCAAGTCAAGCGCTTGCAAAAAATTTGAAAGTGAATTATGTACATTAACAGTAACAGTTTATTTGCCGAAAGAATCGGCGGATCGGAATTTGGAACAAAAACGAAATATACAAGTTCGCTTTAAATAAGAATATGAAAAGCAAATGTCAAAAAAGCTTTTCTAAAGATTAAGTAAATGATTATAATAAAACTCGGCTTTATATGGAGGTAAAGCAATGAACAATATCGGAACACAAACAATAACCACAGATCGAATGATATTACGTAAATTTGAGCTTTCGGACGCATCGGATGTCCTGAAAAATTGGGCAAGCAAACCCGAAATTCAGCATATGTATTCTGAACCTGTTTACAATACCGTTGAAGCGGTAACCGAACTTTTGAAGAAATATATCTCAAACTACGGTAACAACAATTATTACCGCTGGGCGATTGCCGACAAAGAAAGCAATATATGCATCGGTCAGATAGCATTTTATTATGTTGACACAAACAATCACTTTGCGGAAATAGAGTACTGCATTGCTTCGGAATATCAAAACAAAGGGTTGATGACCGAAGCGGTAAAGGCTCTTATTAATTTTGGATTTGAAAAAATCGGACTGCACAGAATACAAATTTCCGCAAAAGAGATGAACGCTCCGTCAAAACGTGTTATCGAAAAATGCGGATTTGTCTATGAGGGAACATTTCGTGATTATTTCTTTATGGACGGACAATATGTTGACCGCCTTTATTACTCAATCATTAAGTAATCAAAACATTTGAGGTGTGACTGTATGTTCAGTTGGAATTCAAAACAATATTTAAAATTTAAAAATCAGCGGACACGCCCCGCAACAGACCTTGCGAAAAGCATTACATTTTTAGAGCCGAACAAAATTATCGACATCGGCTGCGGTCCCGGCAACAGCACAGAGGTACTGCAAAAACGGTTTCCAAAGGCGCAAATAATCGGAATTGACAGTTCTCCCGATATGATTCAAACGGCAAAGTCCCGGTACAATAATATTGAATTTGTTTGTTGTGACGTAAACGAGCTTTTCGGCAAAAAGGAAAAATATGATATTGTATTTTCAAATGCGTGTATTCAATGGATTCCCGACCACAAAAATTTGCTGAAAAATCTTATGTCGCTTCTAAACAAAAACGGCGTACTTGCCGTTCAGGTGCCGTTCAACTTCGGCGAACCTATCCACAAAATAATCTCGTCAACAACATCAAGTGAAAAATGGAAGTCCGTCTTTAATAGACCGAGAGAGCAGTTTTTGCTATCGGATTCGGAGTATTACAACCTGCTTTCCGAGATTTCGTCCGAGTTTCAAATGTGGCTGACAACCTATTATCATAAAATGAAAACTCATGACGACATTATGGAATGGTATTGCGGAACGGGACTTCGCCCGTATCTTGAACAGCTTGACGAAAAGAAAAAATCGGAGTTTGAATGTGAAATATTTGAAAAGGTCAGGAAAGCATATCCACAACAGAAAAACGGCGACATAATCTTTAGATTCCCGCGGTTGTTCTTTACCGCAGAAAAATAAACAGCATATTAAGCGGCGCAAATCGGCAAATCCGATCCTGCGCCGCTTATTCGTAAATTTTTCCTGCCGTTAATTGACAAATTAAAGAGAAAATGAGATAATAAAAAGGTATATCAAATGCAATTAATTTTGAGGAGAATTTATATGGCAAAGGAACTTGCAAAATCCTATAAGCCCTCGGACTTTGAGGACAAAATTTATGACTTTTGGATGAAGGGCAACTACTTTCACGCAAAAGTTGACAAAGATAAAAAACCTTATACTATTGTTATGCCGCCGCCGAATATTACGGGGCAGCTTCATATGGGACACGCCCTTGACGAAACCTTGCAGGATATTCTTATCCGCTGGAGAAGAATGCAAGGCTACAGCGCTCTTTGGCTTCCGGGTACGGACCATGCGTCAATCGCTACCGAAGCAAAGATTGTTGAGGCTATGCGTAAGGAAGGCCTTACAAAAGAGGATATAGGAAGAGAAAAATTCCTTGAACGTGCGTGGGAATGGAAAAAAGTTTACGGCGGACGTATCACAAGTCAGCTCAAAAAGCTCGGCTCAAGCTGCGACTGGGAGCGTGAGCGTTTTACAATGGACGAGGGCTGTTCAAAAGCAGTCAGAGAGGTTTTTGTAAGGCTGTATGAAAACGGCAAAATATACCGCGGAAACAGAATGGTAAACTGGTGCCCGCACTGCTGCACATCAATTTCCGACGCCGAGGTTGAATACGAAGAACAGCACGGACATTTTTGGCACTTGCTCTATAAGGTTAAGGAAACAGGCGAATTTCTTGAAATTGCTACGACGCGCCCCGAAACTATGCTTGGCGATACCGCCGTTGCCATAAACAAAGACGACGATAGATATAAGCATCTGCACGGCTGTCACGTTATTTTGCCGCTGCTCAACAAAGAACTGCCTATCGTTTGTGATGAACACGCCGATATGGAAAAAGGAACAGGCGTTGTAAAGATTACCCCTGCTCACGACCCTAACGACTTTGAGGTAGGACAACGCTGTGATTTGCCTATCGTTCGTTGCTTTACCTATGACGGACACCTTACAGGCAAAAAAGACGTTGAAGAATACAACGAGCTAAAAGCAAAGGGACAGCTTGCCGAAAACGAACCTGAGGTTCTTGACTGCGGAAAATATGCGGGAATGACAACTATGGAGGCAAGAGAGGCTATCCTTGCCGACCTAAAGGCTATCGGCGCACTTAAAGAAGTAAAGGAACATACCCACGACGTCGGCACCTGCTACCGCTGTCACACGACTATTGAACCTATGGTTTCAAAGCAGTGGTTTGTAAAAATGGAACCGCTTGCAAAGCCTGCAATAAAGGTCGTTAAGGACGGCAAAACCAAAATAATTCCCGAACGCTTTGAAAAGGTTTATTATAACTGGATGGAAAACATCAAGGACTGGTGCATTTCACGTCAGCTTTGGTGGGGACACAGAATTCCAGCGTGGTACTGCGACGATTGCGGCGAGGTTATTGTTGCAAAAGAGACTCCGACGGTTTGTCCGAAGTGCGGCAAAGCTCATCTTCATCAGGACGAAGACACACTTGACACATGGTTCAGTTCTGCGCTTTGGCCGTTTTCGACGCTCGGCTGGCCGGACAAAACTCCTGAGCTTGACTACTTCTATCCTACAAACACCCTTGTAACGGGCTATGATATTATCTTCTTCTGGGTAGCAAGAATGATATTCTCAGGTTGTGAATATACGGGTAAAGCACCGTTTGACACCGTTTTTATGCATGGCATAGTGCGTGACGAAAACGGAGTTAAGATGTCAAAATCTCTCGGCAACGGAATTGACCCGCTTGAGGTTATTGACAAATACGGCGCTGATGCGCTCAGATTCTTCCTTGCAACAGGCAATTCACCCGGAAACGATATGAGATACTCGGAAAAGCGTGTTGAAGCCTGCGGAAACTTTGCAAACAAACTTTGGAACGCTTCTCGTTATGTCCATATGAACATTGATGAGTATAACGTGAAAAACGAGCTTCCGAAAAATCTCACAACCGAGGACAAATGGATAGTTTCAACTTTCAACACCGTTGCAAAGGAAGTAAATGAAAATCTCGAAAAATTTGAACTTGGCATTGCCGTTCAAAAGGTGTATGAATTCATCTGGGATTGCTACTGCGACTGGTATATTGAACTTGTTAAGGCAAGGCTTTCAAACGAAGGCGAGGACGCACAAAACGCACGTCAGGTACTTCTGTATGTGCTTGACCAAATCCTCAGACTTTTGCATCCGTTTATGCCATACATTACCGAAGAAATATGGCAGACCATTCCTCACGACGGCGAAACCGTAATGCTTGCAAAATATCCCGAATATGACCCAAATCTTGATTATCCCGAAGCCGCAAAGGAAATGGAACGCATTATGGACGCTATCCGTGCGATTCGTAACCGCCGCAACGAAATGAATGTTCCTCCGTCAAGAAAAGCAAAGGTTTATGTGGCTACAAAGTTCCCTAAAACCTTTACAGACGGCACACCGTTCATTCAAAAGTTGGCTTCCGCAAGCGAAGTTGAGGTTGCAGACAGCTTTTCTATAGACGGCGCAGTTACCATAGTTACTGCGGACGCAAAGATATATATTCCTATGGACGAGCTTGTTGACAAAAAAGCCGAGCTTACAAGGCTCAACAAAGAGCTTGAGCAGGTTAAAAAACGCCTTGCTCAAAGCGAAGGCAAGCTAAATAATCAAGGCTTTGTGTCAAAAGCACCCGAAGCCGTAATTGAAAAGGTTAAGGGACAAGCCGCAAAGGAAAGAGAACAAATTTCTCTTATTCAGGCGGCAATCGACGCATTGAACTGATTTTTCAAATTCCCTTAACTATTGATTGACAGAAAACACAGTTTTATACTATTTTCCGATAAAACGCTTAAAACAGATGTCGATGGAATTTTTCGCAGAACAAGGCGGAGGACGCAGGAATACTGTCGTATTTCGAGGACGATAACGCAGTTATGCGAGATTTTACGCGGCAGATGTTAAAGGGGTTTATTGGAAGATACTATTAATTCGTGTTCAATTAAATAAGCTAAAAACAAAAGCTATATTTCACATCATACACTTGGTTGTTGATTGTAAAATATAGCTTTATTTTTGGTTTTGTTCTTTAGTCTGCGCTAAATGCGACAGCTGCTTTGAGAACAATATTAAATTAAATGCAAAATCAGATAAGCTCGATTACTGCCATTTCAGCGCCGTCACCGCGACGAGGACCGATTTTTGTCACTCTTGTGTAACCGCCGTTTCTGTCGTTGTATTTTGGAGCAATCTCAGAAAAGAGCTTGCTTACAACATCTTCCTTTGTAACAAAAGCCAAAACAAGGCGTCTGTTGTGAAGAGTGTTATTTTTAGCTGTAGTAATCATTTTCTCAGCCATAGCCTGAACTTCTTTGGCACGAGTATATGTTGTTTCGATTTTGCCGTTTTCTAAAAGGAAAGTAACCATAGCACGCAGCATTGCTGTTCTCTGAGCAGTGGTTCTACCTAATTTTCTTGTACCTGGCATCGTATTCACTCCTTTACGTTAAATTAAAAGGGTAATTATTCGTCTTCTTTCTGAAGGCTGAAACCGAGAGAATTAAGCTTCTGTACAACCTCTTCAAGAGATTTTCTTCCGAGGTTGCGAACCTTCATCATATCCTCTTCGGACTTGTTAATTAAATCTTCAACCGTGTTAATTCCTGCACGCTTAAGGCAGTTAAATGAACGTACAGAAAGATCAAGATCTTCGATAGTCATTTCAAGTATCTTTTCCTTGCCCTTATCGTCCTTTTCTACCATAACTTCGGCATTTGTTGCCTTGTCAGAAAGGTTAACAAAAAGGTTAAGATGCTCGGTAAGCACCTTTGCTGCAAGAGATACTGCCTCTTCGGCATTGATAACGCCGTTTGTCCAAACATCAAGTGTGAGCTTGTCAAAGTCTGTAATCTGACCTACACGGGTATTGTCAACCGTATAGTTCACCTTTAACACGGGTGTGTAGATAGAGTCAATCGGAAGCACTCCGATTACGTTGTTGCCGCTTAACTGCTTGTTGCGTTCTGACGGTACATAACCTCTGCCCTTGTCAATGGTTATCTCCATATTCAGCTTTGCGCCTTCACCGAGTGTTGCGATATGAAGCTCAGGATTTAAAATCTCAACCTCATTGTCGCACTTGATGTCGGCTGCAGTTACTTCACAAGAACCCTCGGCAGCGATTTCCACTACCTTTGGACTTGTTTCGTGAAGCTTTGCAACAAGACTTTTCATATTAAGAACAATTTCCGTAACATCTTCTTTTACGCCCGGAATAGTTGAAAATTCGTGAAGAACGCCGTCTATCTTGATCGATGTGACAGCGCAGCCCTCAAGTGATGAAAGTAATACTCGCCTCAGGCTGTTGCCCAAGGTGTTGCCAAATCCACGTTCAAGCGGCTCAACAACAAACTTACCGTATCTTCCGTCATCTGTCAGTTCTGCAGTTTCAATTCTTGGCTTTTCTATTTCAATCATTCGCGAATCCTCCTAACATTATGCAGCCGCATTTGCGACCGATGTATGTGTAATCTGCCTGTGATATATGGGATTACTTGGAGTACAACTCAACGATGAGGTGTTCTTCAACAGGATAGTCAATGTCATCTCTCTGTGGAACAGCGATCACCTTACCGCCGAGGAGGTTCTCGTCTTTTTCAAGCCATTTTGGAGTAACGTTTGAAGCTGTTTCTCCTTCAGCGATAGCCTTAAATCTTGTTGTTGAACGGCTTTTTTCGGAAACTGCGATAACATCGCCTACCTTTACGAGGTATGAAGGGATGTTTACCTTTTTGCCGTTAACTGTAAAGTGAGCGTGGCTTACAAGCTGTCTTGCTTCTCTTCTTGTTGCTGCAAGTCCGAGTCTGAAAACTACGTTGTCAAGTCTGCGTTCAATAAGTGAAAGCAATACGGCACCTGTCTTACCCTCTGCCTTTTCGGCCTTTTCATAGTAAGCTCTGAACTGCTTTTCCATAATGCCGTAAATAAACTTTACCTTTTGCTTTTCAGTAAGCTGCATGCTGTATTCGCTCTTTTTTCTTCTCATCTTTCCGCCGGGATTTCTGTTTGAAGTCTTCTTGGAATAACCCATAACAGCGGGTGACAAGCCGAGCGCTCTGCAACGCTTTGCGATTGGCTGCATATTCTTAGCCATAGAAATATCCTCCTTTTATAATACTATACACGTCTTCTCTTTGGAGGACGGCATCCGTTGTGCGGAATCGGAGTAACATCTTTGATCATTGTTACTTCAAGTCCGGCTGTCTGCAATGCACGGATTGCAGCCTCTCTGCCCTGTCCGGGGCCTTTTACATATACTTCTACGAACTTCATGCCGTGTTCCATTGCTGCTTTTGCAGCTGTTTCAGCTGCTGACTGAGCGGCAAACGGAGTTGACTTTTTAGAGCCTCTGAAGCCGAGCTCGCCTGCGCTTGCCCATGAAACAGCATTGCCCTGTGTATCGGAAATTGTAACAATCGTATTGTTAAATGTTGACTGGATATGCGCTGCGCCTCTTTCAATGTTCTTGCGCTCACGGCGACGGCGAATAACCTTTTTACCACCTTTTGGTGCTGCCATAATCCTTTGCCCTCCTTACTTCTTCTTATTAGCCATGGTTTTACGGGGACCTTTGCGTGTACGAGCGTTTGTTTTAGAACGCTGACCTCTTACAGGAAGTCCCTTTCTGTGACGAACGCCACGGTAACAACCAATATCAATAAGTCTTTTAATGTCATAAGCAATGTCACGGCGAAGGTCACCTTCAACGCGGCAGTGATGCTCAATGTATTCTCTGAGCTTTGCAATATCTTCTTCAGTCAAATCTCTGACACGGGTGTCAGGATTAACGCCTGTTGCAGCAATAATGTCGTCTGCAGTCTTACGGCCGATACCGTAGATATAAGTTAAACCGATTTCAACTCTTTTATCTCTTGGTAAGTCAACACCTGCTATACGAGCCATTCAGTTGCACCTCCATAATTTTTTAATAATGTTTTGTAAGATGGTTTTGATCAACCCTGACGCTGTTTATGCTTTGGGTTTTCGCAAATAACTAAGATCTTACCTTTTCTTTTGATTACTTTGCACTTATCGCACATTTTCTTTACTGAAGGTCTGACTTTCATCTGAATCATTCCTTTCTAAAAAGTCGTGTTCACCCTTTGTTACTTTGAACGCCAGGTAATTCTTCCTCTGCTTAGGTCATACGGTGACATTTCCACCGTAACCTTGTCGCCCGGCAAAATGCGAATGAAATTCATTCTCAGTTTGCCTGAAATAACAGCTAATATCACGTGACCGTTCTGAAGCTCAACCTTAAATTGGGCGTTTGGCAGAGCCTCTTTTACAATACCCTCTACTTCAATTACATCTTGTTTTGACATACCGTTTAACCTCCGTTTTTGAGAAAATCGTTTAAAATTCTTTTTGCTTTCGGATTGGTTTCTATTGAACCCTCAATAACCGTGTTTGTCGGCGCAAGGTGAATAACGCTCTTTTTCTTGGGAGCTTCAACCTTTCTGCGCCTGCCGTCTGCAATATATGCAAACTTTCCTTCACGTTCAAGAACAACAAAATAGCCGCCCTTGTCGTGTCCCGCCTTTACCCTGACTATGCTTCCTTTTACTATGTTCATAAATCACCTTTAATCACATAAGGTCATAATCTTGGGACCGTCGGGAGTGATTGCCACCGTGTGCTCAAAGTGGGCGGACAGCTTTCCGTCTTTTGTGACGGTGGTCCACTTATCATCAAGCACTTTTACTTCAAATGTGCCTTCGTTTACCATAGGTTCAATGGCGATTGTCATTCCGGGCAAGAGTCTTACGCCTCTGCCCGGTGTACCGTAGTTTGGTACGCTTGGGTCTTCGTGCAACTTCGCACCTACGCCGTGGCCGACAAATTCTCGTACCACCGAGTAACTGCGAGCTTCGACATACCTTTGAACTGCGCTGCCGATGTCACCGATACGGTTACCGGCAAGAGCCTGAGCTATTCCCATATTCAAGCTCTCTCTTGTGGCGTCAAGCAAAGCCTGTGCGCTTGCACTAACCTTGCCGCAGGGAAATGTGTAGGCGTTGTCGCCGTGAAATCCCTCATAGTATGCGCCAACATCAACGCTTACTATGTCGCCGTCTTTAAGAACGATATTCTTGCTTGGTATGCCATGGATAACCACGTTGTTTACGGAAATGCACGCACTCGCAGGAAATCCGCCGTAACCGAGAAACGAGGGAGTTGCTCCCTGTTTCTCGATAAACTTACGGACTAATGTGTCTATTTCATAAGTTGTAACACCGGGCTTTACAGCCTCTCCCGCAACACGCAGCGCCCGGGCAGAAATTCTGCAGGCGTCTTTCATCTTAGAAAGTTCCCGTGCTGTTTTGATTGTTACCATTCTTACGCCTCGATTGCCTTGAGAACAAGAGCAGTTGTGTCTTCAACTGTGTTCTGACCTGCTACGTTAACAAGTTTGCCCTGCTTTTCGTAGTAGTCCACAAGAGGCTCTGTCTCGGTGTGGTACACCTTAAGACGAGCAAGAACAGTATCGGGGTGGTCGTCCTTACGCTGAACAAGGGTGCCGTTACAATCGTCGCAAACTCCGTCTTTCTTGGGCTTTAAGCTCTCGATGTGATAGGGCCTGCCGCAATTTTCGCAAACACGGCGTCCGGACATACGTTTGATAATTTTTTCATCAGGTACGTCGATGTTGATGACGTACTGAATATCAACGCCCATATTGTCCAGAGCCTCGGCCTGAGGAATGGTTCTTGGAAATCCGTCAAGGATGAATCCCTTCTTGCAGTCGTCCTCGGAAAGTCTTTCTTTAACAATTCCGATTACAACTTCGTCGGGAACGAGTTTGCCCTCGTCCATATAGGATTTTGCTTTAAGTCCCATTTCCGTGCCGTTTTTCAGCGCTTCACGGATCATATTTCCGGTTGAAATTGTGGGAATACCAAAGTGCTCGCACAGAACGGCAGCCTGTGTACCTTTTCCTGCGCCGGGAGCACCCAACATAATAATGTTCATAATATTATACTCCTTTTTCAGTCGTTAGTCAAGGAATCCTTTGTAATGACGCATCATCATCTGAGATTCGAGCTGTTTTACTGTTTCAAGTGCAACACCAACGATAATGATGATTGATGTACCGCCTACTGCCATTCTGCCCATTCCTGTAGCAGCGCCGTAGATGTGCGGAACCAAAGCGATTACAGCAAGGAAGAGCGCACCGATAAGAGTGATTCTTGAAAGAATGTTTCTGATGTACTCAGCCGTAGGAGCACCCGGACGAATACCGGGAACCGTGCCGTTGTTCGACTTGAGGTTGTTTGCCATTTCGATAGGATTGTACTGAATAGTCGTATAGAAATAAGCGAACATTATGATGAGTAAGAAATACAACAGGATATACAACCAACTGTTGGAATTGAAGGCTGCAAAGAATGCGCCCCAGAATCCGTCGGAATCTTTCAAACCGATAAACAGGTTGATTGTTCCCGGTATTGATAAAATTGAGCTTGCAAAGATAATCGGAAGTACGCCGCCGAGAGCAACCTTGATTGGAAGGTGGCTTGACTGACCGCCATACATTTTTCTGCCGACAACACGCTTTGCATACTGGATCGGGATTCTTCTTTCGCTGTCCTGCATAAATGTGATAATCCAGATAACAGCAACAAAGATAAGAACCCAAAGCGGAACCAGGATATAATACTGAGTTGAACCCTTTGAGCCCAAGCCCCAATACATACCGAGGTCGTTGATAGTAGCAGGCATTCTTGCGATGATACCTGCAAACAACAGAATAGAGATACCGTTTCCGATACCGTATTTGTTGATCTGCTCACCGAGCCACATCATAAGTGCAGTACCTGCGGTAAACACGAGAACGATTACGATTGCAGAGAACCACATGCTGAAGCCCTCGTTATAAACGGTGATGTGAGCGCCGTTGTCTGTCGTTGTGTTCTTGAGATAGAAATAATAAGCAGTACCCTGAATAAGACCGAGCGCAACAGTAACATAACGGGTAATTGTACCGATTTTGCGTCTGCCGGCTTCGCCCTCTTTTGCCATTCTCTCAAGAGGAGGAATAGCAACACAGAGAAGCTGGATTATGATGGAGCTGTTGATGTACGGAGTGATACCCATTGCAAACAGTGTTGCGTTTGAAAAGGCACCGCCCGAAAGTGTGTTTAAATATGCGAGCATATTTGTGCTTGTGTCGCTACTTGAAGAAATAAGCTTCATAGCCTCGGCAAGCGCATTTGCGTCCAGAAACGGTACGGGGATAACCGAACCGATTCTGAATACGATGATAATTAAAAGTGTAAATAAGATTTTTCTTCTCAGGTCAGGAATTGCCCAAGCGTTTCTTAATACTTTAAGCACCTTAAATCACCTCTGTCTTTCCGCCAGCAGCCTCAATAGCAGCTTTAGCTGATTCGGAAAAAGCAGAAAGTTTAACAGTAAGCTTCTTTTCGATTTTACCGTTGCCGAGAACTTTAACAGCGTCAAATCCGTTCTTTACAACACCTGCATCAACAAGCGCCTGAACATCAACTGTATCGCCGTCATTAAACTTCCTGTTTAAAGTGCTGAGGTTGATTGCAACTACGTTTTTAGCAAAGATGTTGTTGAAACCTCTTTTTGGTACACGACGCTGTAACGGCATCTGACCGCCCTCAAAGCCCGGACGAATACTGCCGCCTGAACGTGCCTTTTGACCTTTGTGGCCTTTGCCTGCGGTTTTGCCCCAGCCTGAGCCGTGACCTCTGCCGATTCTCTTTGAGTCCTTTTTTGAACCCTCAACCGGAGAAAGTTCATGTAACTTCATAAGTTCGCACCTCCTTGCTTACGCTTCACTAACCTCTACGAGGTGGATAATTTTGTTTATCTTGCCTTTAGTCTGAGCATTGTCTGGCTGAGTTGTTGTGTCGCCGATCTTTCTGAGACCCAAAGCGTGGGCTGTTGCAATCTGATCTTTTTTAGAGCCAATAAGGCTTTTTACTAATGTAACTGTCATAATACCGCAACCTCCCGATTATAAAATTTCCTTAACGGATTTGCCGCGAACGGCAGCTACTTCTTCAGCGGTTCTGAGTGCTGCAAGACCTGCGAGTGTAGCTCTAACTACGTTGCAGGGATTGTTTGAACGAAGAGCTTTTGTTCTGATGTCCCTGATGCCGACTGCTTCAACAACGGCACGAACAGGACCGCCGGCGATAACACCGGTACCGGGAGCAGCGGGCTTCATCAAAACTCTGCCTGCGCCATACTCACCGATGATTTCGTGAGGGATTGTTGTGCCTCTGAGAGAAACCTTCATAAGGTTCTTCTTGGCAGCTTCAATGCCCTTGCGGATTGCGTCGGGAACTTCGCCTGCTTTGCCGATACCGAAACCGACTGTTCCGTTGCCGTCGCCGACAACAACCAAAGCTGCGAACTTCATTATACGACCGCCCTTAACCGTTTTTGATACACGGTTAATAGTAACGACTCTTTCTTTTAATTCGCCTGTTACTTCTACTGTATTAGCCAAAGTTATTCCTCCTGTCCCTTAGAAATTGAGGCCGCCTTCACGGGCGCCTTCGGCCAATTCCTTAACACGGCCGTGATAGATATTACCGCCTCTGTCGAATACGACGTCAACGATGTTCTTTTCTTTAGCACGCTCTGCAATGAGCTTGCCGACTGCATTTGCTGCTTCTTTGTTTCCGCCATTACCTGTAATTGACTTGTCAAGGCTTGATGCCTGAGCAAGTGTAACACCGGCTACGTCATCAATAATCTGAGCGTAGATGTTGTTATTGGAGCGGAATACGCACAAACGTGGGCAAGATGCTGTACCGCTTACTTTGCCGCGGACTCTCTTATGGCGTCTTGCGCGTGCCTTTTTTGTATCTGGTCTGCTTACCATTGATTTTCACTCCTTAATTATTTGCCCTTACCGGCCTTGCCTTCCTTGCGGCGGATAACCTCATCAACGTACTTGATGCCCTTGCCCTTATATGGCTCAGGCGGACGTTTCTCTCTTACTTCGGCAGCAAACTGACCTACCTTTTGCTTATCAATGCCGACGATGATGATTTTGTTTGGATCGGGAACTTCAATTTTGATGTCATCCGTATCCTCAACAATAACCTGGTGTGAATAACCAAGGTTCATTACGCACTTGTTACCCTGCTTCTGAACACGGTAACCGACGCCGTTAACCTCAAGCTCCTTTTTGTAGCCTTCTGTAACACCGATAACCATATTGTGGATAAGTGTTCTTGTAAGGCCGTGGAGCGAACGGTTTTCTTTTGCGTCGTCAGGACGAGTAACTATTATTTCTTCGCCCTTGATTTCAACAGTCATTGCTGGATTGTAGGATAAAGTAAGCTCACCCTTAGGTCCCTTGACTGTGATTACGCCGTTGTCGATATTAGCTGTAACACCGGCGGGAATATTTATAGGTTTTCTTCCAATTCGAGACATTATCGCACCTCCTCTTACCAGATGTAAGCAAGAACTTCGCCGCCAACATGCTCTTTGCGTGCCTGACGATCAGTCATAACACCCTTTGATGTTGAAATGATGGCAACTCCGAGTCCCTTCATTACCTTTGGCATATCTTCTGCATTGCTGTAAATACGCAAACCGGGTTTTGACACACGGCGAAGTCCTGTGATAACAGGAGTTTTGCCGTCAAGATATTTAAGAGTAACCTTAATTACGCCCTGCTTGCCGTCTTCTATAACTGTGAAATTCTTGATGTAGCCCTCGTCCACAAGAATCTGGCAGATTGCCTTCTTGAGGTTGGAAGCGGGAATTTCAACAGAATCGTGCTTAGCCGAGTTAGCATTACGAATTCTTGTAAGTAAATCAGCTATTGTATCTGTAATCTGCATTACCTTTTCCTCCTTGCTTACCAGCTTGCTTTCTTTACGCCCGGAATTTCGCCCTTGTAAGCGAGTTCACGGAAGCAAATACGACAAATACCATACTTGCGGAGGTAGGCGTGTGGTCTGCCACAAATTCTACATCTTGAATATTCTCTTGTAGAGAATTTCTGTTTTCTCTGCTGCTTTACTTTCATTGAAGTTTTAGCCACAACAATCCCTCCTTACTTTGAAAACGGTGCGCCCATAAGAGTTAAGAGCTCACGAGCTTCTTCGTCTGTTTTGGCTGTGGTTACGAAGCAGATGTCCATACCACGAACCTTGTCGATCTTGTCATAGTCAATCTCAGGGAAAATGAGCTGTTCTTTGAGGCCCATATTGTAGTTGCCGCGACCGTCGAACGAATCGGGGTTGATACCTCTGAAGTCACGAACTCTCGGGAGAGCGACATTGAAGAATCTGTCGAGAAATTCATACATTCTGTCGCCTCTGAGTGTTACCTTGCAGCCAATCGGCATACCTTCTCTGAGTTTGAAGTTAGCAACTGATTTTCTTGCTCTGCAAACAAGAGGCTTCTGACCTGTGATGGCAGAAAGATCTGTGCAGATGGCATCGATTGCCTTTGAATTTTCTTTAGCTTCGCCTGCGCCTACGTTGACAACAATCTTGTCAAGCTTCGGAATCTGCATTGTGCTCTTATAGGAGAACTTTTTCATAAGAGCAGGTGCAACTTCTTTTGAATAGTATTCTTTAAGTCTTGCCATATCT